>Ga0181528_10000081_pt1 | contig 88496 bp, 85 predicted proteins | sample PEATcosm2014_Bin_47_FD_119742 | JGI IMG/M metagenome (GOLD analysis project Ga0181528, IMG submission 119742) | Peatland microbial communities from MTU Mesocosm Facility, Houghton, MI, USA - PEATcosm2014_Bin10_10_metaG | ecosystem: Environmental > Terrestrial > Soil > Wetlands > Peat | place... | reverse complement strand
GCGGATGAAAATCACAGCCTATAATCCACATATCGGCTCCTTCTCCCGAGCCTTTGGTCGACTTAGCAGCAACCACTGTACTCCGGGGCGCGGGAGCCGATCCCGTCATGAAATCAGAGTTGGTGCTGTTCCAACTCTGGGGCTTGCATCCCCGTCCTTTTTCCGCGAATGCGCACGTTCGAGCCTCGAAAATGCGCCCGTTTGTACCCGTCTTCTGCTGTCAAGTGCAAATTCTCGCGCATTCCTCCCAACCATCTGATTCCACGAAACATAGAGTTGTTCCCAAGGTGAGGGAATACACCTGCGAATTTGCTATCCTGAAAGTAGAGGAACTTGGTTCAGTGAAGGGTGGCCTACAACCGCCTTCTCCTGGCGATTGTGGAACTGGAGGCAACATATTCCCGCTGGGAGTCTTGAGCCTCCCGTTGATTTTCAACCTTGAAACTTTGAAATCTGCAGAACTTTTCCCGTTTAACCCCTGTATATTCAAATTTTTAGCGAGAAATATAGGGGGAGGGTGCTCCAGTTGAGGAAGATCAATGAGTGTAAATGCAGCGATGGACAAGGATAGGTGCTCGGAGATTTTCGAGCGTGTGTGCCGCTCCGCGCAAGCGACTGACGTTGAGGTCACGGTGCAGGGCGGACGCTCGGCGCTTACGCGCTTTGCCAATAACGCCATCACGCAGAACGTGAGCGAGGAGGGCTGTGAGGTTTCGGTGCGGGTGCAGATGGGCGGACGCACCGCGCGCGCTACTACAAACCGGCTCGACGATGAGAGTCTGCGGCAGGTCGTGAAGCATGCGGAAGAGTTAGCGCGTGTGCAGGAAGAGGAATCCGAACTTTTGCCGATGTTGACCGCCGCAGAGCAGGGAAGTGCGCCGCCCCTCGAACGCTACTGCGAAGAGACGGCGGAGATGGGTGCGGGCGAGCGCGCGGAGCAGGTCGCGGCGATGGTGGAAATTGCCCGTCGCAGCGGGCTGAATTCCGCGGGAACGTATTCCTGCGGTGAGAGTTTTGACGCGCTGTTCAATTCGCACGGGGTCGCAAGATGGCACAAGCAGACCCTGGCTGAAGCCTCGGTCACCATGCTCGCGGCCGACAGCTCCGGCTGGCAAAAGCAGAATTACACGAGCGCGAAGCGGCTGGATGCGCGCTCGCTGGCCGAGATTGCGGCTGATAAGGCGTTGCGCTCTGCCGCGCCCGTGGAAATGCCACCGGGAAAGTACACGGTAATCCTGGAGCCGTCGGCAGTGGTCGATCTGATCGGATTCCTCGCTGCCGATTTTAGCGGATCGGCGTTGCTGGAGCAGCGCTCATGCCTCAATGAACGGCTGGGAACCAAGCTGTTTGGGGAGAACATTTCAATCACCGACAACGTAAGCCACATCGAGCAGACTGGACCGGGCTTTGATGGCGAAGGTATTGGGCGGCAGGAACTAACGCTGGTGGAGAACGGCGTGGTCCGCGACATTGCCATGGCACGCGGCACGGTGGCGCGAATAAAGCGTTCCGAACTGGCTGGCAAGGTGTCCGCCCGAGCGACCGGGCACGGCTTCAGCCTGCCAAACGAGGGAGGCGAGGCGGCGGCGAACATCGTTTTCAAGGTGGCCAATGGCACGGCAAAAACAGTGCAGGAGATGATTTCCGGCACCGAGCGCGGATTGCTGGTTACCCGGCTCTGGTACATCCGGGAGGTGGACGCCTACGAAAAGATCTTGACCGGAATGACAAGGGATGGGACCTTTGCAGTGAAAAACGGAAGAATCGGAAAGGGAATCCGGAACCTCCGTTTCAATCAGAGCATGATCCAGATGTTGAGGCAGGTACTCGACTTAGGTAATCCCATGCGGGCATGCGGAGAGGAAGCTTTTGATATGGTAGCCCCGGCAATGCGAGTGGAAGAGTTCCAGTTCACGGAGACGACGCGCTTCTAGCTCTACTAGGTTGCGCTCAGCCGGCGTGGGAGGGGAGCACGAAAGCCGCACCTAAGTGGGCACTTTCGTAATTTTCCATTTAGTGGATTGACGCTTATGCTGAACCTCGTGAAAATGTATCCCTTGAACGATCTCCGCGGTGCCGTCAGATTCCCGCTACATCTGCACGTCGATCTACGCGACAACAAGGAAGATCTGGAAGCCGAGACCCAGGATATCTCCGCCGGCGGAGTTCTCATCCATTGCGCTGTTGACTACCCGGTCGGCTCCATAATTCAGTTCTCGATTTCCATGCCGGCTAAGTCGATGGGCGCGGAAAAAGACGTGCGAGTCGAGTGCGTAGGGCGGGTTGTCCGCTGCACCCCGGTCGGCGACCGCAATGCTGTCGGCGCAATCATTGACGAATACCGAATCACCCGCTAAGCTAGGCCAAACAAGAACTCTGTACAGAGAGCGGGAGCAACCGATGGCCGCAGGCGAGCCCAACCCAGTATTGCCAACGGAAGCGGAAGTCCCAGACAATGCCATACGCTTGATTGTGGCTGACGGCGAGCCGATTTTTCGCGTCGGCGTCCGGAAAATCATTGCAATAGAAGACGACATCCGTATTGTGGCGCAAGTGGAATCTGCCCAGAGTGCGCTTACTGCGGTTGGCCGTTACGCAGCCGACCTGATTTTGTTGGAGAGCGGAATGAGCAGTTCTCCGAGCGAGATGGTGAGTGGCCTGCTGGCGGTGGCTCCGTCCATAAAAATCATCCTTGTGATGGTCGAACCCACGGAGACGGAGACCGTGGAACTGCTGCGCCTTGGAGCGCGCGGCATCGTAACGCGTTCCATCGCGCCCGACCTGCTCATCAAATGCATTCACAAGGTACACGAAGGCGAGACCTGGCTCGACCATCAGGGTGTGAACTGGGTTATCGAAGCGTATCGCGCCCAGGCGGCGCAACTAATATCGCCGCGCAACCGGGTGAGATTAAATCAGAAAGAAATTCGGATCATTGCAGGCGTTACGCAGGGCCTGCGCAACAAGGATATCGCGCAAGAGGTTGGCACTACTGAGCAGGTTGTCAAGAACTATCTGCGAAAGATATACGACAAACTGGGCGTCTCCGACCGCCTGGAACTTGCACTCTATTGCATGCATCATCGGTTGTTGGAAAGCTATCCCGACGCGTCTGGACCGTCTCAACCTGCGTTAGGACAGGCAGCGATCGCATCGATGGCAAACCTTGGCAACCCGTCGCGAAAATAGAGAAGCTGAAGGTAATCCACAGGCTCGGGAAGCGGGTGCTCACGGAAGTGATTGTGTGCGCTACAATAGACTTGTTCGCGTGAGCGAATCCTACGTGTAAAGCGGAGAGATGGCCGAGTGGCTGAAGGCGCACGCTTGGAAAGCGTGTTTAGGGGTAACTCTAACGTGGGTTCGAATCCCACTCTCTCCGCCATAGCCAAGCAAGAAATACCGAAAAACAGAATAAACACAAGCCCGCGACGGTTTACGGGGCTTTGTTATGCCCGAATCTGTCTCGACTGTCTCAGCGGAGGCGATTTGGGGACACTTTCCATAGCCGATACGTAGCTAAGGGCTTGTCAGATTTTTTCAAAATTGCGAAAACCGACCTGAGCTTGCCCGCTTCGATTTCATCTTCACCTCCCTTAATCGATGCTCGATCACTCAGCTAATGGATACGTTTCTTGCGGGTAAGCTCGAGAAGGGGGCCTTCGTGGGCTTCGGCTGTCCCGGCGATGCAATGACGGAGATAAGTCGCTTCTTCAAGCAGAGCACGTCGGCTTCATCCCGCACACCGTACATGAGATTTTGGGCGAGGAAATAGTGCAGAAGGTTGGGTAGTCCTTGGGTTCAGATCAGTTCTTAATGGAGATGCGATGCCTGAAGTAACGGAACTCGAACTGGTGTACCAAGGTGAGGAAGTATAAGACGGAAGCATTCCCATCGGTTGCACATTGTTTTCAATGCAACGCTGTAAGCGAACGCCAAGAACGATAAAAGGGGCCGGTAGAGCGCTATGCGCTCTGTTCCGGACGTAGTCTTGTTAAGTGTGTTGGACGCGTCCAGCGATAGGTGCTATACGGCGAACTGAGATGTCGGCATTCACTGTCACATTCCTCTATGAATGCAGTCCGTCGGGGAGTACTGTTAATACCTTCTCAAGAAAATCGATTTTGTCGAGGTCGGTGTCAGAACATTTGCGAACTGCCGAGTGATCGAAAAAGAAGAAAAGGTTGCCTGGTTATTTCGCAGACATGGCATTAGCATTCTCGGCAGGGGACTTACTATGTCGATCATCACCATTTCCCGGGGCTCATTTAGTGGCGGCAAGGTTCTGGCGGAATGCCTAGCTGGAAAGCTTGGCTATCGGTGCCTTGACCGCGACGTGATCGTCGAGCGGGCGGCCGCCTACGGGGTGTCGCAAAACGATCTAAGAGAAGCCTTGGAGAAACCTCCTGGATTTCTTGATCGCTTCAAGCACGAACGCTATCTCTACCTAGCCCTTATTCAGGCGGCTTTGACCGAAGAAGTGCGGACAGGAAGGGCTATCTATCACGGTTTGGCGGGCCAGTTGCTGCTCAGGGGCGGCCATCCTATTCTGCGGACGCGAATTGTCGCCCCCATGGAGCGGCGAATCGAGGCGGTGCAGCAACGGCTGAAGTATAGCCGTAAAGATGCCATTGCTCACATCAAGAAAGTAGATGGGGACCGGAACAAGTGGACGCGTTTTCTCTACGGCGTGGACTGGAAGGATCCTTCCCTCTACGACATCGTGCTTAACCTTGAGAACTTGGATATGGACGAGGCCTGTCGCGTGATCGCCTCGCTTGCGCTCGAGAAACGTTTTGAAACAACGGCCGCAAGCCAGCGACGAATGGACGATCTGGCCATTGCTAGCCGGGTGCGGGCCGACTTGGCGATCAACCCGTCTACATCGGACCTCGAACTCGATGTGGTCGCGCATGATGGAGCAGTCGCGATCACGGGAAAACTCGCGACCACAGGCCAAACCGATGAAGTCAAAAGGATCGCGTTAGCTGTAACCGAAGTTGTTTCCGTAAACCTTGAGAGGCTGGTGCCCCCGATTCGGGTCTGAGCGTTCCGGCCTGCGGAGTTCTTGTTATTACTTGTCGAGTTGAGGACTGCGCACCGAGAGGCATGATGAAGATCACGGAAGCTTCTTGTTACCGTGTGATAAATTTGCTGCGCTTTGCAGGATGTGATACGAGCGCCCGTTGGTGGTATAGCGATGAAGATCTACGGCAAGCCGCCTCGAGGCGTCGAATCTCCGGCGCGACAGGAAGCACTTCCTTCGCGAGAGGATGAGTCGGCAAGCTCACTCGCATCTTCTCGAGGGTCGATGAACTCCACCATCACCACCTGCGAGGTTGAGAGACCCGGCAAGGCGCTGACGCGGGTCCTGCGCTGCGGAGTTCCGGCATGACCACTTTTGCGAGCCAAGCTCTGGAATCGAAAAAATCGAGTACTGGATTCCGGCCCGTTCCGGGCTCGGCGAGCCTTGCCGATGAAAACCGGCGGCTTATCGATGCGGAACGAGCGCTCGCAAACCGACCGAATATCAGCATTAGTTTGCGTATCGGCATGAGCATGCTGCTGTGCTTTCTGCTGGTCGTCGGGGTCGTGGTGGCCTCGATGATTCTCGTCTCAAGAGTTGGCACGCTACAAGAGTTCCTGGATAAGGTTAGCACTTACGCTCTAGAGGTAGAAAACACTCGTCGCTACGAGAAGAATTATCTTCTCTACGGGTCCGGATTGGACGACGCACTCACGCAGGTGCAAGCAGCGCACAATCAATTGCACAGCATGAATGCCAGCATGGTCGATCTTACCGGGCGGCAGACGTTTGAGCGTATGGAGGAAAACCTCGAGCAATACGGACGCCTGCTTGAGCAACTATCCGTGTTGGCTAGGCAACCAGGCGTTGGAACACCAAACCAACGCAACGAGATTGAGAAGGAACTGAGGCGGCATGGGGCCCAGCTCATCGCTGACGCCACCGACCTTCTGGAGCGAGAACGTCTTCGTCTTCGCACCGCTATTCGCACGTCATGGATCGTAGCAGCCAGCTCACTCATATTTATCATGCTTGTGATGGCCCTGGTTACTTACATATTGACCAACCAGATATCCAATCCCTTACGCCGTTACGTCGGCTATGCAGAACGGATTGCGGATGGCGACTTCTCGCCAATTCTTCCGGTGCGCCACTATCGTGACGAGTTCTCGCGGCTTGCGGTGGCAATCAATCGAATGCTGCTCGGGCTGAAAGATCACGAGGCGCAACTCGCCCGAACGAGCCGTATGGCCGCGGTTGGAACCTTGACCGCCGGTATTGCGCACGAACTCAACAATCCTCTGAACAATATCAGCCTCAACGCAGAGGCACTCCACGAAGGACTGAGCCATTACACAGACGAGCAAAAGCTGGAAATGCTCGCTGAAGTGGTAAGCGAGGTCGAGCGGGCGAGCGCAACGGTGAGGAATCTGTTGGATTTCACGCGCGTCGAAAAACCGGTGCTGATTTCCTTATCGATTCAGGATGTCGTTCGCGAGGCGCAGAGGCTGGTGGCCAACGAAGCGGGAATTAGCCGCGTTGAATTTAGCCTCGCTCTCCCGTCGGATCTACCTCCGGTGCAGGGAAGTCCGCGCGACTTGCAGCAAGTGTTCTTGAACCTTTTTCTGAACGCGATCCAGGCGATGCCGAAGGGAGGACTGCTCGCGGTTCGGGGCAGGACACTCGGAGACCGGGCAATCGAGGTTGATGTGAGGGACACGGGTGTTGGCATTTCTGAAGAGAATATAGGTTCGGTCTTCGATCCCTTTTTTACCACCAAGGACGTGGGTGCGGGAACAGGACTCGGCTTGGCCGTGAGCTACGGAATCATCGAAAAGCATAACGGGACAATCACAGTGCGAAGTAAACTCGGAGAAGGCACAACCTTTGCAGTGCGCCTGCCAGTCGCTTCTTCCTTGAGGGAGGTGTAGGTGCATCTCTATTTACCCATCGCGGGCAATAGCGTCAACGTGTTTCTAATGATCGGTCTAGGCGGATTGGTGGGGTTCCTGTCGGGAATGTTTGGCGTGGGTGGCGGTTTTCTCATGACGCCATTGCTGATGATGTGCGGCATTCCCGCCACGGTGGCAGCCGCTTCGGACTCGAACCAGATCGTGGCAGCGTCCGCTTCCGGTTGCTATACGCATTTTCGCGCCAAAACCATCGATTTCCGTATGGGGCTGCTCATGCTGGTTGGCGGACTCGCTGGTGGGACCCTGGGTGTACAGCTCATCAAGGTACTGCGCCGTCTGGGAGAGGCTGATTTTGCCATCACTGTGGTCTACGTGATAATGCTCGGGGGCATCGGCGCCTACATGTTCTTCGAGAGCCTGACTGCGCTACTGGGTAACCGTCCCGCTACTACCATCTCACGACCGTCATTCTTTCGGAAAGCCGTCCAAGTTCTTCCGTTCAAGGTCTTTTTTCCGCGGTCCAAGGTTACGATCTCGGCGCTGATGCCGCTGCTACTCGGGGGGCTGGTGGGCACGCTTTCCGCCATCATGGGAGTGGGTGGCGGCTTCATTATGGTCCCGATTATGATCTACCTTCTCCGCATGCCGATGCATGTCGTAGTGGGCACCAGTCTTTTCCAAATTCTGTTTACGTGCATCAATATCACGGTGCTTCAGGCCCACTTCAACCACACTGTGGACTTTGTATTAGCGTTGCTACTGCTGCTGGGTTCGGTGGTGGGTGCCCAGATAGGTATACGCGTTGGCAGAAGACTCAAAGCCGACCAACTCAAGATACTCATGTCGGTGCTGGTGCTGGGGATGATGGTGAAGATGCTGGTCGGATTGCTTTTGAGACCGGAATTCCTTGTGGTTTACAAGGGGGGACACTAAAGCGATGCGAAACCTCAGGTCGGCATTCATGGCCCTCGCAATGTTCGCATGCTTGCCTCAGCTTGCTGCCAGTCAGCCAACGGGTGTTCTCATCGTCGTTCCTGAACGCGTGGAAATCAACCTTTTCTACGGAGGAGCTAACATCGAAGTCGCCGCGGAGGTGCCAGGCGGGTACGACGTAGCGGTGAGACTCATGACGCGTCCCGAGCGGCTGGAATTGAAGAAACTTGGGAAAAAGGCGGGAGTGCTTTGGATGGGCGTGGGCGACGCCATCTTCGAGAATATCCCGGTGGTATACCAAGTGCTTAGTTCAGCGCCGTTGGAGAATCTCGGCACGCAACCGTTGCGCGCACAATGGAAGCTAGGATACCAATCGTTGATTTCCGACCTGGCTCCCGGGGCTGATATGCGTGGAGAACTGGTTGGATTAAAAGAACATCAAGGCCTTTTCGCGCTGCGCGAAGATGCCCTCGTGCGGGTCGGCCAGAGTGTTCCGCCAAGTTTACGGGGCACGAACGCAGCTAGCATAGGCGAACCGCCGCCCGCCGCCACAATGGTCCAACAACCGCAAGTATTTCGCGGAACCTTCCGCTTGCCTGCCTCTGCGCCTGCCGGAGACTACTCCGTCGATCTCATTGGTTTCAAAAATGGGGACGCAGTTCACTTGGCCAGTGCTACTTTGTATTTCGAAAATGCCGGTGCAGTTAGAATTATGAGATATTTAGCAATCGACCATGGCCTGATTTATGGCTGCGCGGCGTCCTTAATCGCTATTCTCGTCGGGCTGCTGACGGGCGTACTGTTCCGGTCAAGATCGAATGAAGGACACTGAGGAGGGCGACGGTGAGGTTCGCTGATATTTTCCGCGGCGGGCGGCGCGCTGACATCGAGGTGCTTCGAGCACGCTTTGCCAGGTTCCGCAGGCTGCTCGAAAAGAATAATCGCGTGCTCTATCTGATCGCTGACGCCAACGAGAAGCTCGGAGGCGAATACGTCTTCGATTCCCAGTATCTCCTGTCCTTGGAAGCAGAATTGGGTGAGGCTGTGAGCGACGTGGTTCGCGACCTTGCCGAGATGTCTGACAATGGCTACCCAGGTCTTAGTTCTCAGTTTGAACGGGTGCGGGCAATGGTGCAGGCTAGTATTAAGCCGCACCAGATCGACCCGGACGTGCCGCTCACTCTCACCATCGATGAACTTGGCACAGAGCTTGCCGATGTTGTGGGAGAGAAGATGGCGCGCCTGGGAGAGATTCGCCGGAGGCTCGCGCTGCGAGTTCCTGACGGGTTCGTGATTACGGCCCGAGCGTGTGACTTGGTATTGGCGCGTCCCGAGATCGCTGCAGAATTTGAGAAATATCGTGCGGGCAGTGATGGTGCGGCCGCCGGGCTGCGGCAAGCAATCCTCGCGTCTGAACCTCCTGCGGAAGTGACCAGGGCCATCAAGGAAGCTCTAAAGCTGTTCGGCAGGGATGCCAGGTTTGCGGTGCGCAGCAGTGCGCTTGGGGAGGATTCCGATCTAACATTCGCAGGCCAGCACACAACCATCCTGAATGTGCCGCGTGAGCATGTGGCGACGGCCTGGCTAAAGGTGGTCGCGAGTTTATTCTCGGCTAAGGCGAGTGGTTATCGTCGCAACCATGGTCTGCCCGCCGCGGCTGGAGAAATGGCGGTGGGGTGCCTCCTCATGGTCCCGGCTTGCGCCGGCGGCGTGCTCTATTCCGTGGATCCTAACGCGCCTGCGAGCGGTACAATAATCGTCTCTGCCGCCCGCGGCCTCGGTGGCATCGTCGTAGACGGTCGAGGTTTTGTGGATGAGTTCAAACTCTCTCGTCAATCTCCTCACCATGTTCTCGCACGCCAGATTGCCGACAAGAAGGTGATGTATGTGGCGGTACCCGAGGGTGGTACCCACGGCGCTGCTGTTCCTGCCGAACAGCGCCGCACACCTGCGATCACTGATGAGACCCTAGCTGCGCTTGCCGAGGCGGCCCTTAGAATCGAACGGCATATGAGATGCCCACAGGATGTCGAGTGGGCGGTTGGCAGCGATAACCGCCTGTTCGTGCTTCAGTCACGGCCTTTGCGCCTTCCACCGACGGCACCGCATCCGGCAGAAGAGGTCCTGTCGGCCTGCGCCCGCCACCGCGTTCTAATATCCGGCCACGGTGAGGTCGCATGTCGCGGAATCGGCGCGGGACGGGTATTTCTGGTGGGACCCGATGAAGCCACCGAAGGTTTCCTTCCCGGCGACGTACTAGTGACTCGGTATGCGTCCCCTCGCCTCGCCGAACTCGTCGCCGGCGCCAGCGCGTTGGTAAGCGATGTTGGATCGGTAACCGGCCATCTAGCCACAGTGGCCCGCGAATATCGTGTTCCGGCCATCGTAGGAACCCGAGACGCCACGGGGCTTCTCTCAGCGGGAACCGTGGTAACAGTTGATGCCAATGAGAACACTGTTTACGAGGGAAGTGTGGAGGAGCTGCTTCGCTATCAACTGCTGCGAAGTCAGCCCTATGAGGAGACTCAAGAATTCCGCGCCTTGCGCCACATGCTCAGACATGTGTCACCACTTAATCAACGTGACCCCAGTTCCCCTGAGTTTGAGCCTGAACACTGCCTCACCTACCACGATATTATTCGCTTCGCTCATGAGCGTGCACTTGCTGAGTTGGGTCGTCTGAGCGACTTCCAACTCGAGGGCGGAGGCACGAGCGCGCGGACGCTCGAGCTGGATATTCCGCTGGATCTCGTCCTCATCGATTTAGGCGGCGGCATTGCCCCCGGAGTGCGAGGCAGGACTTTATCCAGAAGGCAGGTGACTTCCCGGCCGCTGGAGATTCTGTTGCAAGGCTTGCTCGCTCCCGGCGTCTGGTCAACGAATCCGGCCGAAATGGACCTCAATGGACTCATGGCCAGCGCTACACGAGCCGGCCCATTGACGGTGCCAGGCGGCGACGTGGTCCGGCGCAATGTAGCGATCGTCTCCGCCGATTACCTGAATCTCAATCTTCGGATCGGATACCATTTCAACGTAGTTGACTGTTATTTTGGCGAGAACCCAGAAGACAGCTACATCTTATTTCGCTTTGTCGGCGGCGTGACTGACGTGATGCGGCGCACCCGGCGAGCGCGGCTCTTGGCGAGTATTCTCTCCCAGCTGGGGTTCAAGACGGACCTCAGCGGAGAACTGATCATAGGGCGGCTACAAGGAGTGCCGCAATCCCTCTGCGCGGAGCAACTGCGGATGGTTGGCCGGTTGATCGGGTTCTCTCGGCAGCTCGATATTCTGCTCCGCGATGACCGGACAGTGGATAAGCTTGTGAATGAGTTTCTGGAAAGCAAGTTTCAGATGACCCTCGATACTCTCTTGAAGGAGCGCGATAATGCCGACAGGCATTGTAATGATGAAACCGGACGTTGAAGCGATAAACCCGAATTACTGCATCCTTGTCATAGATGACGAGAAGATTGTCTGCGATCGTCTTAGCAACGAACTGGAGCGCGAAGGGTTCGAGGTGGAAGCCTATACAGAGAGTGAGCAGGCATTGCAGCGAATCGCGTCGAAGTATTTCGACCTGGTAATAACCGACATCAAAATGCGCGGGCCTAAGGGAATCGAAGTGATGAACTTCGTGAGGGAGAATCACCCCTCAAGCAAGGTGATCGTGATCACTGGATTCGCAACCGTGGAGACGGCCCGTGAGGTGCTCAAGGCAGGTGCCGTTGATTTTATTCCCAAGCCCTTCAAGATGAGCAAACTTCGCGAGTTGGTGCTGCGCCTTGCTGCGGAGAAGAATCAGGCACGAAAGCCCAGGTGAGCGTCCTCACGCGGTTTCAGGATTGATGTATCCGTCTCAGGCGCGAACCCAACCTCGGGACACACCTCCGCTGAAAGCGCTTTAGCTGGTCAATGGTCTTTTCGGAGTTTCGCAACAGGAGGGACGTACCAACTTACTAAAGCAAAGACCTCCGTCGGCCCTCCGAAAATATTTCCTTAGGGGAGGATTGTGCCTCAAAAGTGTTGTATTGCGCTAAGGTCACTTGGCAGAACTGCTTCGTGTCTGCCTTCCCTTGCCGATTTTAGGAGTCGTTTGCCTCCGGGTCTTCCTGACAAACTTCGTCATCGATTTCGATAGGTTTTCGAGAACCAGTGCCCACTCTTCGAGATGCCGCTCGCCATCCTTGGTCAGCAAATAGATGTGTCGCGCAGGCCCTCTACTCTGGATATCCCATTTCGATGACACGTAACCATGTTCCTCAAGTCTTCGCAAGGTTCGGTACATGGCGGCACCCTCGATCTCTGCATCCGTCAGGGCATGCTCTTGCAGGCTGTTCGCTAGTTGGTAGCCATGCGTCTCTCCGTTTTCTCGAAGCATAAAGAGTACGACGGGCTCCAGGAATCTGTATACGTTGCCCATTGCGCAAGTACACGGATATCCACTAGGGTGACGGGGACAGAGTTCATGCTTCACAGACGCGCTCCTCGGAAACGACTTAGTATAAGGCCAGTGTACGCATAGATGCATCTAACGTCTATATACAGAACGATTCAGAGTACGGACGGCAGAAAGCTGAGGAGCGCCACGAAACAGCAATCGATTGTTCGTTCGACGTAGGTACAGAAAGCTCAAAGCAACTTGTCCGATGACACTACTGCCTGTAGTTGCTGGGAAAGATTGGAGCGAACACGAGCGGCAGCATTCGGATCAGGCTTCTGGCCTGGCGGCGCGAGTGTCTGTTCGATGGTGTTTTGCAAGCTGGCTAGGAAAGCCTCACAGGGCTTACATCCTCTCATGTGCCATTCCAGTTCCTTGCAGAGAGTGTCGTCCAATACGCCGTCGAGATAGTGTGAAAGATTCGCGAAGATCTGTTTACATTGGCGCGAACGAGCCGGCTCTCTTTTTACGCTGTGCGGCGAGCGTGGAGTTGGCGTCTCATGGGTCGCTAGCTGATCGGTTATTTGCAGCGTGAGTTTCAAAAGCTCCTTGCGTACAAATAGGCGTGCCCGGCGCAGACGTACGCGCACGTTCCCTTCCTTCAGGTTTAAGATTCGGGAGATTCTCATCCGTCGAGAGCTCTTCGACGTCGTGTAGTACCAAAACCAGCCTGTACGGCGGGGGTACCTTCAAAATTACCTGTGGCAATTGCTGATTGTTTCCGCCCGCGATCGCCGACCTCTCAGGAGACGGTCCACCGGAAGCTATCATTCCAAGATGATCAAGTTCCATGGCATCGGGCATGAGCTCTTCCAGAGACAAATGCTCTTTTGGCGCGAGCGTACTCTTGCGCCGGGACATCCAACAGCGGTTCTTTGCAACTGCATAAAGCCATGTAGTGAGCGCTTTTGGGCCGTCGAATTTGTAAGGTAGGGAATAGTCTTTAGCAGCGCATCTTGCATGGTATCCTCGGCATCTTCCCGGTGACCACAAACGGTCATACTGAACAAGAACACCGTATTCTGAAGAAGCTCCAGCGCCTCTTCCAGATGTGCGGAATTGCCGGATCGCGACAATTCGAAGACTGTTGTCAGGTCAGATTGCATCGCTTGCAATAGGCTGCCATTTGGGTTTCCACCTATTGAGGAAAACCTGCTCAGAGACACCGGCCAGATATCTCCCACCGGCAGTTCAGACAGCACCATCGTCAGCCCAGAGCCCTGACTAACGTGTGGCGGGCACTTCGAGACTGAACTCCCACCCGCAATACTGGTTGGACTCAGCACTGGGCGGGCAGTGCAGGCATCGCGTGTGGATTCGGGAATCAACTGAACGCGCAAAGGTATCAAACTCTATTTTCCCAACACTCTCGCAAGGGAAATCCGCGAGTTTCTTGCGGCGGCGAGCCTCCTGTACTCGACAAACATCCACGATCAGACGTAAGGTCTGCCGGTCGGCTGACCACTCCGTGCGTTGTGCATTGATCATGCTATACATCCGCAACCCAAGCGCCTGGTCGAGGGCAGCGAGTCCGCCACCCTCTTCAATGTTGAACGTTGTCAGGATTCGACGGGCCTCGACCGCGGCAAAGCGCGCCCAGGATCCTGCATCCAATTCGATGGCAGTGGCCAGGCCTAACTGTTCCTCGGCAGCCAGGAACCAACAACCATCATGGGCAAGCCAGTTCTTGGCAAACATCTCCAGGGACTTCCGCAAGTCTTCCCGATTCATCTCATCAAATGCATTCATCTGCGAACCCTCTAAGGCTCATCTTTCCGGAAGTCTTGGGTGAAAGCGGTCATCAGCGTGCCGTATCTGACTTCTGGACTCGTCGAACCAACCAGCTTTGCTTCCCGGGTAGCTGTCAAATTCCGGGACGTACGGCTTGATATCGAGCAGCGGAGTTCCGTCGACAACGTCGATATCCGCTACCTCAAGGCAATCCTCATGGACGCCCAGGAGTCGCACAGCCGACATTCCGAGCGGAGTGGGCCTCGACGGGGAGCGAGTAGCGAATACCCCGCGTTGTGCTGTGTCCAGGAACGGCCTGACCAGCAGTTGCCCCGGAGGTGCTTCGTGGAAATAATAGATCAGCCAGATTCGTTCAAAGCCTTCAAGGTCTCGCAGCCCTGGCCGGAAGGGAGATTCGAGACTCACGATGCCCCGTGCTCCACTTGCGCGAGACGGTTGAATAGGCGTTCCTGCTGGCTGGTGAAATGGACTGTGAATGGTTCCGATCGGCGCCAGGCGATAGCCTTGTGAACTGGGTTTGTCTTCGGGATTATGGTTCATCGTTTATCTATCCATTTCTGGCTTCCGAGATGGTTCTCCTCGCGGCTTCTCCCATCTGCAGGAATACCGCCTAAGTCCCAAAGATTATCTATATTCTGCATTATCTACCGTGTAGAAGTCTTGAGGCTCTGGCATAAGAGCCAAGGTTGAAGGCGTTGGCGTAGCCCATGACCCTCAACTTCCTCTTCGTCATCCCACTGCGCATGCCGCTATGGCAATGCAGCAGAAGCACCTGCTCCTTGTCCTTTATGCAACGCGGTAGAAGGGTTTCAATTTCGTCAAGCGGGAGGTTGATTGCGCCCGGCAAGTGGCCGGAGCTGAATTCTCCTGGGCTGCGCACGTCGATCAGGAGCGCTCCGTTTTGCAAATACGCGAGTGCGTCCTTTGTCGAGATCTGCCCGATGAATCTCGGTAAGAATATGAATGCAATAGCGATCGCTATTACGAAACAGATTGTCCAATTCATAGCTTCATATTTACGGCAATTATTCTCACTCTCTATGGACGACTGCCTTTCAAGTCTGACATGAACCGGTTCGGCGGCATGCGAAATCAACTCGTCTTTTTGCTGTAATGCTGGTCACTGATCTACGCTCGACCTGCTCGCTCTCTCTGCGAATGTTCCCATTGCATTTCCCAATCGGCTCATAACTTCGGACCATTCCTGCAGGTGGACACGTCCCGACGCTGTCAATGAGTACATTCGACGTGCCGGGCCTGCGGTGTCTGTCTCCCAAATCGACGTCACATGGCCGTTCTCTTCAAGCGCATGCAAAGTTCTGTACAAAGCCGCTCGTTCAATTTGTGCATCCGTCAACGCGTACTCTCCAAGGGTTTCGGACAGTTCATATCCATACGAATGCCCTTTTTCGTGCAGCATGAGAAGCAGTACCGGCTCGATGAATCGGTAGACGTTGCCCATGGCGCACGTGCATGCGTGCCCGGCCCCATGTCTTGGGCACAATCCTCTGGTCATGGCCGCCACCACATCGGAGTCTCCAAGATTATTAATTTACTCAAAAAAATGTACCTGTACTGAACATCTAGATGTATATTACAACTAATAAGAAATTAACGGGAGGAAATGTGAAAATTGCAGTAGCAACAACCGACGGAGTTTCCCTATCGCAGCATTTTGGGCAGAGCAAGGGCTTTGTGGTGTTCGAAGTAGACGGTGTGACCGTGCAGAACCGGGAACTCCGGACCAACGACAACACGCCGCATAACGAGGGGATTTGTAATCACGGAGGTCAACAACAGGGAGCTCAAGGTCATTCGGGCATCCTTGGCCTTTTGAGCGATTGCACCGTGGTGCTCTGCGGGGGCATGGGCGCTGGGGCCGCGCAGTCAATGACGGCGAATGGAATCAAGCCATTCATCATACCGGGCGCATGCTCTGCAGAAGATGCCATTGCGACTTATATGAGCGGGAATGTGCCCGTTACCCCCGCCGGCTTCTGCAATTGCCAACATTGATTCTTCTCTGAGGATGGACTGAAACCCAACCGAAGTAGTTATCCCTGGTCTTCAATAGATGCGGCAGGGGCCTTCGGTTCATCCTTAATGCCGGGTAATGCAGCGGACCTCTTGAAAGTCGCTATTTGTCTGCGGCTTGCTCACGCGACGATACACAGTGTAGCTTCAGATTAGACGTGAATCCAAGCCATGAGTGAGATCAGGTTTCTCTTACTTTGGCTTCGGAAATAGCAGGGATGGATGGGTTGCCCCGGCCAACAGGACTGGAGACTTTTTCGCCCATGTGCGGGCAAGTTCGTTCAGCGGGCCTGCATAAAGGGCGTCGCCAGTGCATGCGGAATCGCAGGCGGTCTTATGGCCGTGCTTGACATCATCCAGACATAAGTCGCACTTCTGCATCTTGCCGTCGGCTCCGTACTGCGGAACACCGTAGGGGCATGCTGCGCCGCAAGCTTTGCAGCCGATACACTTGGAGGTATCGACCACTACGATGCCGTCCTCGGAGCGCTTCGAGAGCGCCTTGGAGGGGCACACCGCGACACAGGCCGGCTTGGCGCAATGGTTACAGGAGAGTGATTGGTTCGACAGACGAAGGTTGGGAATTGTGCCGGACTCCACGGTCGTCACCGTGCGCCAATAGAGAGATTCTCCTGCCTCGTTGTCATTACGGTCCTTGCAGGCAAACACGCAGGCACGGCAGCCAATACAGCGGCCCGCATCGTAATAAAATCCGTATTGCGTCGTCGACATTGCGCCCTCCCCTAGACCTTCTTCACTTCTACAACCACGCTGTTATAAGTAGCCGCGCCACCAACTCGATCAATAGTATCGATGGTCAACGTGTTCACTCCGCCGCCGCGATCAACACCGTCGGCTCCCGGTTTGAACCACACTCCCTGATGCATGGCGATCACACCGGCAGGCACACGCTCGCTGACCTTGGCTTTGCGCTCAATTGCTCCACGATCATTGAAGATCCGTACGTTATCCCCAGCCTTAATCTTGCGTTGTGCAGCATCGGTAGGATTCATGAACACGTCCGTCGGATATAGCTTATTCACCCAGCGGTTGTTGGAGCGGCTGTGCAACCAGGCGACAGAATGCGGCGTGCAGATAGCCAGCGGATACTTCTTGGCCGCTGAGTGGCGCGGGTTCTCGAAATTGTCGAGATACGTCGGAAGCGGCGGCAACCCCTTTTCCTCCATGGTTCTTGAGTAAAGCTCAATCCTGCCAGACCTAGTCGGGAACGGCTTGCCCTGCTTGACTTGTTCCTGGAAAGGGATAAAGGGACGCGGACCAATAAATACCACTTTTTCCTTTTGCAGACGTTCCAGCGTGAGGTTCCCCATTTGTGGAGAATTCGACGAAGCCTTCAGAGTCTCCCGCATCCAGTCCACGTCCTTCCAGTCAGAGTGAAAGTCCGCGCCAACGCCGAGCCGAATTGCGACCGCCGCCCACATATCAAGGTCGGAGCGGCATTCATACATGGGCTCGATGCACTTCTCGCTGTACACGACCGCATGGCCCGCCTGAGCGTAGTAGCCGGCATCATTGCCTTCAAAGACCGTCGTCGCCGGCAGCAAAAGGTCCGATTACCGCGCCAGCGGAGTCATAAACTGGTCGGCACAGATAACGTAATCGAGCTTTTTCAACGCCTTGACGATCTTGTTTGAATCGCCAGTCTGATTGACAACGCTCGCGCCGTGGCCGATCAGCATCCGGATCGAAACCGGGGCTACCTTGTAATTCGATTGGACTGCTTTACCGGTGAGAATTGCATCGGCAATCTGACACTCGTTCAACTGCACCTTCACCGTGCTTCTTTCGGCAGCGCCAAGTTTGCCGATGCTGATCCCCTTGTTGAAGCCGAATCCCGCCGTGACGTTCGTGCCGGGCTTTCCCACGCTCCCGGTAATCGCGGCAAGCGCGCCGCAGGCCAGCACCCACTGCGAGGGGTCGTTTCCTACGCGCGATGGGCCATCTCCCGGGAATATTGCGGAGGGTTGTCTAGTTGCATATTCGACGGCAAGACTGGTAATCAGTTTCTCGGGAACGCCAGTGATCTTGGCCGCCCAAGTTGGTGTGTACTGCTGTACATGCTGCTTGAATTCTTCGAATCCAAACACGTAGCGGGCCACGAAATCCTTATCGTACAGATTGCGATTGACGATGACATTGGCCATGGCCAGCGCCATTGCTCCGTCGGTTCCGGGCATGATGGGAATCCACTGGTCGGCCTTGGCTGCCGTCTGCGAGAAGAAGGGGTCGATCACGACGACGCGCGTCCCTTTTTCCTTGGCATCCATCAAGATACGCATGCCTTGGCCCGCGAAGTCCACGCGCCGGTTGCTGTCGGCGAAGCCGTAGCCCCAGATAATCGCCAGCTTTGAATCCATAATGGTGTCGAGATCGCTCTCGGTGTTTGTGGTGCCGTACATCATGGGAGCAGCCGAAGTCTTGTTATTGATGCACAGCGAGCCCCAGACCGTCGTCATCCCACCAAGGACGTTCGCGAATCGCACCCTCGGAGCCAACCGGGCAAGGCCCATAGTGCCGCGCCCCGGATAGAACAGGATGGACTCATTGCCGTACTTGCCGCCGATCTCATGGATCTTTCCGGCATAGAGGTCAATCGCCTCGTCCCAAGTGATGCGTTGAAACTTGGCTTCCCCGCGTTCACCCACTCGTTTCATCGGGTACTTCAGGCGGTTTGGGTCATTGACGGTCGAACGTTGGGAATGGCCCTTCGCACAGCAAAGGTAGTCGGGATGATTGGTAATGTGCGTGATCCGCCCATCCTTCACCGTCACTCTCAAGGGGCAGGTCGCCGTACATAGTCCCAACGATGGACAGCAGGCGGAAAACTCTCTTGCACCCTCGGCGGCATGAGCCACATTTGGTGTCCCGAAAAAGTTCAACATCGGCTCGCCAACCAACCGATCGCCCACTGCTGCGGCAATGCCGGTAACCGCAGCTGACTTCAGAAAAGTGCGGCGGTTCACCCAACCTTTTACGTTGTCACTCATCGGATCGCCTCCTGTCCGGCGAACTGCCAACCTTCAACTCTCTTCCCCAAGCGGTTTCCACGACTGAATTTATGTTGTGCTTGCAGCAACGGCGGCACCCAGACGACGTTCGAATTGCCTGTAAGTAGTGATTCCACCAGACAGATTCTTGACCGTGAAACCGCGCTGCCGGAGTAAACGCAATGCGTAATAGGCACGCTGTCCCACTACGCAGTTCACCCAGATCTCACGATCCCGGGGCAGTTCGTTTAAGCGGGTCCGCAACTGGGGCAAGGGAAGATTAATCGCGCCAGGTATGTGACCGGCAGCAAATTCTTCAGCGTCGCGTACATCTACCACTAACGCCTTCGTGGACGATAACAACTCCCAGTCGGCCATCGCGGAATCGCCTCTGAGTACATTGCTTGCGATCATCCCTGCCATGTTGACCGGGTCTTTAGCGGCTCCGAACTGCGGCGCGTAACAAAGTTCAGCCTCCTCGAGGTCAAATACGCTCGCGCCGTTCTGGATCGCCATGGCGATAACGTCGATTCTCTTTTCGACACCCTGCTCCCCAAAAGCCTGTGCCCCGAGAATGTGGCCGCCGTCTGAGGAGAACAGCAACTTCATATGGATGGGACTGGCCCCAGGGTAATATGCGACGTGGTTTCCTGGATGCAGGTATATCTTCTGGTATCCGGTGATCCCGAGACGACGAAGCGTCTTCTCGTTGACTCCAGTGGTGGCGATCGTTAATCCGAATAGCCCGCAGACCGCAGTGCCTTGCACACCTCGAAACTTTGAGTCGCGCCCGCATATCGAATCGGCGGCCACACGGCCTTGACGATTCGCAGGGCCGGCCAGAGGCACAACTCCCCATTCGCCGGTCACAATATTGCGCGTCTCCACTGCATCGCCCACTGCCCAGATATTCGGGTCACAGGTGCGCATCTGCTCGTCAACGCGAATTCCGCCGCGAATTCCAATCTCAAGCCCTGACTCTTTTGCCAGCTTAGTTTCCGGGCGAACCCCAATGGACAAAATCACTAACTCTGCGGCAAGGCGAGTTCCAGACTTAGTATTGACCACCAAACCACCCGAAGAAGATTGCTCAAATCCCGCAAGGGGATCGGCCAGATGAAGAACGACGCCGTTCTTTGTGAGGTGTTCCTGCACCGGTTCGGCCATCTCCGGATCAACTGGCGCCAACACTTGATCAAGCATCTCTACCACTGTTACAGCAATTCCGCGCCGCGTAAGATTTTCGGCCATCTCCAAACCGACAAGACCGCCACCGACGATCACCGCGTGCTCAACCTTGTGGTCCTCGATCCAGCGTCGGATGTGTCTGCTATCCGGGATCGTCCGTAGGACAAAAATTCCCGGAAGGTCGGCGCCTGGCAGGGCCGGTTGAATCGGCATGGCTCCCGGCGACAGCACCAGGGCATCATAACGTTCGTGGTAAACCTCGCCGGTCTGCAGGCGTTTCACCTCGATTTCACGGCGCGTGCGGTCAATCGACAGGACTTCGTTTTCGGTACGCACCTCAATATTGAAGCGCGCATGAAAAAGCTCCGCCGATGCCAGCAGTAACTTCTTCTCATCTTCGATGACGTTGCCGACGTAATACGGCAAGCCACAGTTTGCAAATGACACATACGGCCCGCGGTCGAAAACTACGATCTCCGCGTCCTCCGCAAGCCTGCGTACCCGCGAGGCACATGTCGCTCCGCCCGCTACACCACCAACCACCAAAACTCTCTTGACCATTCGATTTTCCTCTAGTTCATTGAAACGATACCACTGGAACCCGTGCGCCCTCGATCTATTTGATCGCCATCGCTACACCGGCGGGCATGCCGGCTATCATCATCCCAATATTTATAACTACCGCACTTACCAGCGTGACCGAGACTCCGATTTTTACAAGGTCCTTGAAGCTGAAGTAACCATACGCGAACGGCAATGCCATCGCCGGCGCTTGAGTCACCAGAATAAAGTGAATAGAAGATGCGAATCCGGCTGTCAGCGTTAATGCTAATACCGGCAATCCATGTTGCTGTGCGTAGGCAATAATAAAGGGAACATTCACGGAGGCTGTGGTTGCAAGGCTGGAAAAGCCGAGCGAATCGGCGGCGATTAACAGCGTCACAGCGAGAGGTTGAAGGAAGACCGGCAAGAGGGCCATCGGATGCAGTAGCCGCTGCACTACCCAGGTAGCCAGGCCGCTTTTGGAGGAAGCGGTTCCCACGATGAAGCCGCCCACCACGAGCATCACTGCTCCCCACTCAATTCCCTTGTTGAGGTCACGCCAATTGTCAAAAACGCCCACCCGTGGGAGAGCTATGCCGCCCAAGATCAGGAGGGAAATAAAAGAAATCGGAAGCTTAGTCAGGTCGCTTGTCAACCACAAGACGACCGCAGCCAGGAAGACGACAGTAGTAGTTTTCTCTTTCAAACTCCATGGTCCGAGGGCTTTTGCTTCGCGTTTCAAAACTTCTTTACCGTAAGGAAGGTGCTTGAATTCAGGTGGAAATATCTTAAGGATCAGCCACCAGGTTATTGCGGCGATGACTAGACAAATCGGCGTGGCGAGAACTGTCCAACGGAGGAAGGTGACGTGCATGTTGGCATTTTTGTTAAGGAAGGCCAAGGTGATAATGTTGGAACTCACCCCGGCAGGAGTGCATATTCCTCCGATGACGGTGCCAAAGATGATGGCCATCATCATCCCTTTCCCAAAATTGCTGCTTCCCGGCTTCACATCGACAGTCTTGAGAAGTCCAAGCACCAGAGGAATCATCATCGCGATCACGGCCATATCATCGATAAATGCCGAAATGAAAAACGACATCCACAGGTAGCCGCCTATGACTACGGCTGTATTGGTCCCAATTACGGCCAGCAAGTAGTAGCTGATCCGCTTGCCTAGACCGGATGTAGAAAGGGCCACGGCAAGTCCAAGCACGCCAAGCATAAAGGGAATCAAAGGATTGCCGAACGACTCCCTGAGCGCGTCAGTCAGAGGAATGATCTTTAGAGCGTGAACCATGACGGGAACCATCAGGGCAGTGATAGGAATGGGAAACGTCTCCGTTATCCACCACAGCAAAGTGGTCAGCATTACTGCCAGCGCCCGCACAGCTTCAACCTTCATTCCTGCGGGCGGGGGAATGAAAATGGACGCCACCAGCATAAATAGACCTGCGACCAGGTAAATCAACTTGAAAGATTTGCCTGGCCCCTTCGTTACCGAGATCGTGGCTGCAGTTGTTTGGATAGCTGTTGCCATTTGCGTTCCTTGTCCCTTTGCTGAGTCTGCTTTCGGTTCGTTCGGCAACCAGGCCGTCAATGGATCTTGACCACAACCTTGATGGCATTATCGGTTTTGTCGCGAGAATACTGGAAGGCCGTCGGCAACTCCTCCATTTTGAACGTATGAGTGTGAATAAGCTTGGCGTCAAACCTCTTCTGTGCCATGAGGGCAGCAGCGCGGTGAGTGGCGCTCTTGCCTTCTCCGCGGATGCCAAAGACGGAAAGATGATTCCGTATCAGCTTGCCGAGTTCAATTGTCGTTCGCCCCGGCGGAAATCCGATCAGGCAAATCCGTCCACCGCGCTTCACCATATCCATAGCATCGTTCAGGCCGTCGGGATTACCAGAGCATTCGAATGCGTACTGCACGCCCTTACCCTCCGTAATGCGCTTCACGGCTTCAACGGCATTTTCTTTCTTGACGTTGACTACATAGTCTGCGCCGAGTTTAGTTCCTAACTCTAATCGGTTGTCGCGAGTGCCGACGAGAATCACAGGATCTGCGCCAAGGGCCTTGGCCACGGCAACTACCATAAGTCCTATGCCGCCAGGGCCAGTGACTACCAGACTTTCTCCGGCAACTAAACCACCCAGCGTATCCAGGCCGTACATCGCCGTTCCCGCAGTCACAATCAACGTAGCTTCCTCGTCACTCATGCCCTCCGGCACGTGAACCAACGTGTTGACGTGATTTACGACATATTCCGCAAAGCCGCCGTCCGTTGTGAAGCCGTTCGCGCGATGGCCTTTATCGTGTCCGTCATAGTTCAGGCCGTAGTTTAGGCAGGCCGTGTACATTCCTGACCGGCATCTTTCGCAACGACCGCATCCGGCATGCACCTCTACCACAACCCGATCGCCAATGGCGTACTCGTCCACACCCGATCCGAGTTTGACGATAGTGCCGACGTACTCGTGGCCGGGTGTGAAGTTCTTATTGAACGGTAGGCCGCCCCCCACCAATGCCGGTTGCCCTTTCGTGATAATGGAGATATCTCCAGCGCAAAAGGCAACTGCGTCAATGCGGATCAGCACTTCAGCTGATCCGGGTTGAGGAACTGGTTTATCTGTTAGCCTGAGCTGGCCAGGGTCATCCAAGACCCACGCTTTCATCGTTTCAGGGACAGGGAATTCGCTGACTTGTACTGCTGCCGCTTTCATCAATAGCGCTCCATCATCAAGAGTTTTGTATTTGCCGCTGCCATGTGCCGTCAGTCTAGGCATGGGTCAAGCGGGATCAAAAGGCGAAACTACGACTTTGCTGGCGGCTTGGCCGGCAACAGATTCTTCTCCGCGAGGAATTCTCCCAGCAATTGATCGGTGGCAACGAGTATTCGTCCGCAGTTGCTCTTTTGTTCCGGCGTGCCATATTCGTGAACTTGTAGCACCTTGCAAGAGTTATCGCCGAACCGCGCAACAAAGCGTTCACCAAGCTCGCGCGCATAGGTGTACGCCGGTTCTCGGCTCCCTTCCGGACCGCTCCGGCCAGCCAGCAGGCTGAGCACCATGACGGCACCTGAGAACGCCCCGCAAAAGCCGGACTTCCCAACTCCACCACCGCCAAAACAGGTGGCGACACGCATCGTTTCGTCACTGAGTTCAAAGGGGAGTCGATTACGAAACGCATGCAGAACCGATTCGGAGCAGTTACAACCTAGCTTGTAGCATGAGCCCACCGCTGAATTACTTTTCTGTTCCTTCTCCATCACCATTTACACTCCAGACTCTCTTTTTTGTGTCCATCCCTAGCCATTTTCACCCACCGAATGTAGCCGGGCGCCGGCTTTTGCCGGTTGAGCGAACTCTTGTTCCACGGCTCACGGCCAACGAGCCGAAATGAACGCGGCATAGTGTCCCATGCCCATTCACGAGACGTTCTACATGTTAATCACACCTAGTGGCTCAGGTAGCATAACGATTGATTGTTGGAGCCGATGTGTCACCGGTCACAACGCACAGTGACTGTTCCGCAGGAGCGGCCTGTTTGGCGCACGCGTCTAAAGAATATCGTCGCCAAATCCGGGAGGGTGGGAGCGGCAGACAAGTCTGCCGCCTGAATGAAGAAATAGTCATGGTCGACACCCTCGGAGGAGTGCCCAAAAAATGCATTGAACGAACCAGTGGAACGGAGAAGCGCAGCCAGAATGGAAAATAGCGGTCGCAATTGCGACCGCTTCCCGCGAAGAATGTCGCCGCTACTGCTTGGCTGGCGCGCCGCTCTGATCAGGTTTGGCTGAATGATCCATCATCTCGCAGTGCCCCATGCCTTCCTTTTCCGACATCATTCCCATGTGGTGCATGCCCCCGCCATTCATCATTTGCATATGCGAGTGCATTTGGCCCATGAAATGCTCCCACATTTCAACATTATCGAGCAGCGCGGCTTTTGTGTTCTTGTCCTGGACTTTCTCAGCATATGCCCGCATCTTTTCGATCCGTGCCTTCATCTGCTTCATTTCAGCTTGCATCTGCGCCATGTGGTCTTTCATGGCAGGCATGTCCGTGGACTTCTTCTCATCCCCCATGTGCATGTTGGGTGGCATCCCGGTGGATTGTCCACCGGCTTGTGAAGGCTGACTGCTCTGCCCAACCATACTGGCACAAGCGAGTAACATGGTTCCGATTGTGAGATACACCTTCATACTTTTCTCCCTGCTGGATCGTTGTGGTGATGAATGTGGATTGAGCGTTATTCTGCCCTTGCTTGACAACTTGAAGGCGGACTGGGGATCACCGTGTGGCATGTGGATCCTACCAACACAATTTTATAACTGCACAGTTGTGCAGTTCCTAAATACGGCAAGCGGGATCTATATCACCGACCGGTTTCTCTACAAAGCGGAAAGTCTCCTTTCCTGGGAGCCTGCTTCAGATCAATTGCCGGCGCTCTGTTTCAGTGTTTCAGATGCGAGCGCCGCCTTGATGTTCCGCTCAATCTCATAATGGGTGATGAGACCAGGAACATATTCGAGCACCCTGCCATCGCGTCCAATGTAGAAGGTTGTAGGCAGCGAGTAGACTCCCCCGTAGAGGTCGCTCACGTCAGAGTTCCCGAGCACAACTTTGTAGTTGATGCCGATTTTCCTGGCGAACGGCACAACTGCGGCCATGCCGCCATCGTCCATGGAGACGCCGACGATTTGAAGCCCCCGCGGGCCATACTTGTTCTGAAGATCGATAAACCAGGGAATTTCAGCTTTGCAGGGCGGACACCAAGTCGCCCAGAAATTCAGAACGACAGCCTTGCCACGCAAGTCAGACAATCTGACCATGTGTCCATCAATATCTTGTAACGCGAAGTCGGGTGCGGTTTGTCCCCCGGCCATTCGCGAGTGTGAAGCCTTGCTTGAGGCATATAACAAGATCGCGACGATCAGAACAAGAAATGCGGCGACTATCAGGTTTCGTTTCAAGTATTTAAGAGCTCCTTTATGTCTCGAAGCGACTCAGTGACGAGATGACAAATGCATCAGCGGATGAGGAAAACACAACAACGTACATGGGCCAGTTACTCGCAATTCCGCCATGCGCAAAAAAGGTGGCGGCTAAAACAGAATTATCGGAGGGACTTCTAGATTCGCAGCGTACGCGCATTTGCGGCGGGTGCTCGAGATCGGAGGAACTCGAGCGAATTGGCGAATTTCGCGTATGCGGAAACCGTGTAACCGGGGTCATCCGAAACGACGAGCGTTGCAGTTTGCATCGGCGGCACGGAAGGAAGAGCGTTCAACGCGCCGATGGCTGCGCACTGTTTCAGTTCGCAGAAAGGGGCAGGTGACGTGGAAGTGGTGGAGGACGCGCTAAGCTCAGAAAGCCTGCTGCCATTTTGCAATTTACCTGCCATGCACGAAAAATCCTGCCCGGCGACGAGGGGCAACATCATCGCCAAGACGATCAGCACGGCCAAATTGCGACATAGTTTCACAATCAGTTAGATACTGGACGGAGTGGGCGGTTGCAAATTAGTTGTAATGCATTCGAAATGAGTGCATTTATTGAGTAGGAATTTGCGATGCGAACGCCGCCGTTCCTTTCGCTCCGCTGTCCGCTGCCTATGAAGGTCGAGAATTGACCTTGCGAAACCAAAGCGACGGCTGGCGCCAAGGTGATCTTGATTGCTCAGTGCTTATTGCACCTACTGGACTGCAGGCGGTAAAGTGTAGTCACCGCAGAAAAATATCTATCCCAACTGGAGCTGTGCATGGCGGAGGATATGGGTTCCCAAAGATCACGGCGTGATTTTTTGAAAATACTTCCGGCTATTACAGTTGGCGCCGCTACGCCCTTGACCGCAGGGGTCTTCGCGGGCGGCCAACCCCATTGGGCAATGCTCGTTGACCTGCGTAAGTGTGTTGCGTGTCAGGCATGCACAGTAGCTTGTGCCACGGAGAATGCAGCGCCGGAAGGCAGTTTCCGAACTATCGTCTCCACCTATGCCGTTACACAAGGCGCGGAAGGGCTACGGCGGTCCGCAACGTATGTGCTGCCGCGTCTCTGCAATCATTGCGACGATCCACCATGCGTTGGAGTCTGTCCGGTTGGTGCCAGCGTTAAGCGTAAGGACGGAACCGTTCTGATCGACGGTGACCGCTGCGTAGGCTGTGCCTATTGTGTTCAGGCTTGTCCCTATGAAGCCCGTTTTGTCAATCACGATACCGGAACAGCGGACAAATGCACGCTCTGCGCTCATCGCCTGGAGGTGGGACTGCTGCCCGCATGTGTCGAGAGTTGTGTCGGCGGGGCGCGTATTTTCGGCGATCTGAACGATCCTTCGGGACAGTTGCATGGGCTTATCAACAGCCATCGTGGTTCACTGAAGGTCCTCAAGCCGGAGATGAAAACCCGTCCAAATGTTTTCTACATTGGTCTCGATGAACATTTTCAGGACCGGGTCGAAAGTCGGGCTTCGGTTGGGAAGTCCAGTAAAGACAGAGGCCAGTCATAAATCCGTCCATCGTTGAACTCGTGCATGTGGCCAGGGGAGTGGACTGGTTGCCGTGGGCAGTACAATACTCCCTGCTTATTGGTTTGTCCGTGGGTGCTTTTCTTCTTGCGTTGCCGGGACTTGTTTTCGAACGTACTGAATGGCGCGACTGCTCCCGCATTGCGCTTCTGGGTTCGCTGCTGTGCGGCCTGACCGCCCCCGTTGCATTGCTCTCAGACCTTCACCAGCCCGGGCGATTTCTCCACTTCTACCTATACCCGAACCCGGCTTCATGGATGGCATACGGCTCTTTCTTCATTCCGCTCTATATAGGTAGTTTGCTGTTGTTCGCATGGCTTGTTCTGCGTCCCGACCTGCTGGTGCTGGCGGAGGGAGACGGACATCTGGCGGGTTTGTACCGGCGGCTCGCCACTGGTGGAAATCGAAGCCCGCGCCTGGTAAAAGCTGCCGCGCTTCTAACCTTGATCGGGGCCTCTCTTATAGTTTTGTATACCGGAATGGAGGTTATGGTGGTCCGGGCGCGTCCGCTTTGGAACACTCCACTGCTTCCGGTGCAGTTCTTTATTACCGCTTTGGCTGGCGCCGTTGGCCTGGTATTGGTACTGGGTAGCGCAATGCAGCCTGCCGACTTTCCGGTTAAGCTTCTCAACCGACTGCTCGCCGGCACGCAGTTATTGGCCCTGGCTGTGGGCGCGATATGGCTTGGGATCGGGCTTTCAGGGGTGTCGCAGGCACATGTGCAGGCACTGGCGCAAATAACATCCATGCCCACATCTTTATTGACTGGAATATGGGCGGCAGGCAGTGCAGCCCTGACCTGTTGGCTGGCGTTGCGCCGCCCCGAGAAGGGATTGCTGACAGGCCTGCTCGCACTGCACAGCGCATGGATGATGCGCTGGACCGTTTTTATCGACTGGCAAACAATTCGCAAGACGGGCGCTGGCGTCTATAGCTACCACCTGCCACTTGGTCCCGATGGACTGCTGGGCATAGCTGGGACCGCAGCGCTATGGTTGCTCTTATTCCTCCTGCTTACGAGTCTTTTCCCTTGGGCCGCTAAATGCAAAGAGGATGCTCCAGCCAGTTTTCTGAGTTCCGGGCGGCGTAAGTTCGTCGTGGCCGGCAGCCTAGCCGTGTTTGCGGGTGGTTTCTCCGAGACTGCTGGCCGGATCTTCGCGAAACTCTTCGGCAAGGAGAAACTTGCAGGCCGGTTTTATGGAGCCTCCCTGGCTCCCGAGTTCCGCATTGATCCGAGCACTGGAAAACTCGATGCGAATCCAGCGCAACAGGTCAGTTACACAATGTGTTCCGGCTGTGTCACCTTCTGCGGTGTGCGGGTTCGCATCGACAAGACAACTGGTCGTGTACTGCGCGTCTCCGGTAACCCCTATAGCCCACTTTCGACCGATCCGCACCTTCCCATGAAGGCTACGGTTCGCGATAGTTTCATGGCGATTTCACGCTTCGAGGAGAAAGGCTTGGCTGCCCGCTCCACTACCTGCGGTCGTGGTAATGGAGTCTTTAAACAATTGGAATCGCCATTCCGGGTCCTGTCTCCCCTGAAACGGGTTGGGCCGAGGAACTCGGGCCAATGGCAGCCCATCTCTTTTGAACAGTTGCTCACCGAAGTAAGCGAAGGCGGCGACCTGTTCGGCGAGGGTCGCGTGGATGGCCTTCGCGCGCTACGTGATCTGGCGACTCCGATCGACCCTGACCGCCCCGAACTAGGTCCGCGTGTGAATCAGGTGGCGCTGCTCAACAATACGAACGAAGGCCGCGAAGCCCTTGTCCGGCGTTTCTTTCAGCAGGCTTATGGCACGTTAAACTTTGTCGGACATGGCGCCTATTGCGGCGGCGCCTACCGCTCCGGTTCCGGAGCGTTGTTTGGCGACCTGAAGAAGATGCCGCACGGAAAACCGGACTTTGCGAACGCGGAGTTCTGCCTGTTTATCGGTACTGCACCAAGCCAGGCAGGCAATCCATTCAAGCGCCAAAGCATTCTGGTGTCCAAAGCCCGTACCGACGGCAAACTCAGCTACGTGGTTGTCGATCCAGTGCTAACCAACGCGGAAAACATGGCTGCCGGCGATCGCAATAGGTGGATTCCTATCAAGCCGGGCACGGACGGTGCCTTCGTCATGGGCATGATTCGCTGCCTATTTGAGAATGAGCGCTGCGATTTCAATAATCTGGCCCAGCCCAATGCCTCCCTCGCCCAAGTTGCGGGTGAGCCTTCATGGTCTAATGCTACACACCTGGTTGTTGTGGAACCGAAGCATGCCCGCGAATTTCACTTTTTGCGCGGATCGGACTTAGGGTTGGTACTTCCGGAGGAAGAACGCTATAAGGATGACGACCCGTTCGTGATTCTCAATTCGAAGGGTGCGGCAGTTTTTCACCACAAAGCAACCGGACCGGCATCGTTGTTCGTTGATACGACCGTCAAGGTTGGCGGGACCGATGTCAGAGTCAAGTCATCTCTACAATTGCTCAAAGAAGAGGCATTCGGGCGCTCTCTGCAGGAATACGCTGATATTTGCGGGATTCCGGCCGAGACCATCACCCGGCTTGCGAAAGAGTTCTCCAGTCACGGAAAGCGGGCAGTCGCGGTCGCGCACGGCGGAATGATGTCCGGCAACGGCTTTTATAACGCGTATGCAGTCATGATGCTTAACGCCCTTATCGGTAACCTCAATTGGAAGGGCGGGCTAGTGATGAACGGCGGCCCATTCAAGGATGCTGGAGAGGGGCCTCGTTATAACCTGGAGTCGTTCCCTGGAATGGTGAAGCCTTCCGGCGTTCCACTGGGACGGAATGTGCCCTATGAACGGACCACCGAATTCTCCCACAAGAAAGCTTCGGGCAAACCGTATCCCGCAGACGCGCCGTGGTTTCCGAACGCACCGGGGTTGGCGAATGAGTGGCTCGTAGGAGCGCTGAACGGATATCCCTATCGCCTCAAGGCCCTTGTGCTGTGGAGTTCCAATCCACTCTATGGAGTCCCCGGACTTCGATCCCAGATCGAACGGGACTTGGCCGATCCGAAAAAGCTTCCGTTGATCGTCTCGATTGATCCGTTTATTAACGAGAGCAACGCCTTCGCCGACTACATAGTCCCAGACTCATTGTTGTACGAGAGTTGGGGGTGGGCGAGTCCTTGGAACGGTGTGCCAACCAAGACGAGCACCGCGCGTTGGCCGGTCGTTGACCCGAAGGCGCAGAAACTGCCGGATGGACAGGCGATTGGAGTGGAGACATTCTTGATCGCACTGGCCAAGAGGCTCGCACTACCCGGATTCGGTCCCGGCGCAATCACTGACACCGAGGGCAATGCCTTCCCGTTGGAGCGGCCCGAGCATTGGTACCTGCGCGGCGGGGCCAATATCGCGTGGCTTGGAAAAGAACCTGTCGCCGACGCCACGGCCGAAGATATGGCCCTGAGCGGAGTAGATCGGCTGCTGCCGCAGTTGCAGGCAAGCCTGAAAGCGGAGGAGATCCTTAAAGTAGCCTTCCTGTTAACCCGTGGAGGACGCTATCAGCCCGCCAAGGATGTGTATGACGAAGCTAATCCGGAATGGATGACGAACCGCTTCAACGGTTCGTTGCAAATATGGAACGAGCAGGTTGGGAGCAGCCGGAACAGCCTCACCGGGAAGCGCAACCTGGGCTGTCCGACTTGGACGCCGCCGGCATTCGCCGATGGCACGCCCATGAGGAGTGTCTATTCGGAGGCCAAATGGCCGTTGCAACTAGTTAGCTACAAATCCGCGCTACAGAATTCCTATTCCATCGCGGTGCAAAGGTTGCGCAGTATCCACCCCGAAAATCCGGTCATTGTTCATCCTCGCGACGCCGTCCGTTTTGGCCTCTCCGACGGAAATGAAGCCGAAATCCAGACTCCTGGAGGCAGTGTCAAATGCCACGTGATTGTGCACGAGGGCATCATGCCTGGAGTGATTGCCATTGAGCACGGTTTCGGACATCGCGAACTTGGCGCGCGTGCGCATCGCATCGGCACAGCAAGACAACCTGAAATTGCGGGAATAGGAGCCGGAGTTTGCCTCAATGACCTTGGGCTGGCCGATCCAACGCGCCATGGTCTTTCAATATGGACAGATCCGATCTGCGGAAGTTCGGTACGAAATGGTCTGCCCGCAAGCATTTCCCGCACATGAACGTCAAGAATCCAGGAGCACAGCCAGCAAGGCTCGCAGCTTGCGGGAACGCACCAAGGCTTTCTTGAGAAATCATTGCTTGATTCTGTAACGTCCGCTCAGTAACTGCATTTCTTCGTATAGAAGTGCGTCCGGGTGGCGCCTACAGAATCGTTGTTGATGAAGAGAAGGCCGCGCTGCACGGTATATCTCCCTCCAGCGTGACCAACGCTCTGACCACTGTGCTGAAGGGTTCCGAGGCTGGGCTTCTTCACTCGCAGAGCTCGCGCGAAGATATTCCGATCATGGTTCGCATGACGCGGGCCGATCGCTCCTCGCTCGATGCGTTGGAAAGCACGAAGCTGATCGCATCGGATGGTGCGCTCGTCTCATTGCGAGAGATTACTCGCACGGTGGCTACGACGCTGGCGTCCAGTATTTATCACAAGAAGATGAAGCGCGTTGTGTATGTGACCGGGGACGTCGCGGGGGAGGCTCTCGGATATAAGGTGATTTCCGTTCTCGGCTTCTCTGGCTCCTTGAATTGGGAACTCTTGAAACAGCCGATTCGAGTTGTCGTCATTGGGCATGGCGCATCATGGGTTGACCGTCAGGATCTGATCATGCATTTTCATGAAGGTTTGCCTAGCGTACCAATCGTAGCATTGCTCCGGAAAAGTGATCTTGGATTCGATGGCGCCGACTTTAACTGTCCGGGAGACAATCCACTGCTCTGGATCAGGACTGTGGCGAGAGCGCTAACTGCGGCACGGGAACACACATCTTCTTTCCGTCTCCAGTACGAGCCGGCTTGAACGGGAAGTATTAGATTCCGTCGTAGCGTGAGTACCCGCGCTCAGCCCAGTAGTCCTTCGGTTCCTCCGCTACATACGAGATCTTAGTAATTGCTTTCACGTTTTTCAGTCCAAGCTTTACCGGTACAAGCAGGCGGAGCGGTGCGCCGTGCTCCACGGGAAGAGGTTGACCATTGAAGTGCGTTGCAAGCAGCGTCTGTGGATGGCGTGCGGTTGCGAGGTCAAGAGAAACGTAGTAGGGATCTTGATTGCCTGATGAATCAAGGTTGATCGACGACTCTATCCGCGCCCATTTGGCCTGCGACATCGGCGGATAAGCACGCAGTAGATCGTCGAATCTGAGGCCAGACCACCATGCCACCGCGCTCCAGCCTTCAACACACACCAGTCTCGTGATCTGTTCGTGAGCCGAAAAGCGGGTCAGGAGACTCCGAATACCGAGAGAGACACTTACACCGGAAGCAAGCCCATCGAGAGTCAGATTCCAGTCGGGAATATAGCCGGGATCGGGAGTAAGTCCGTTGTAATTATTCTTGAGCGGTGTGATCTGAGACTTGGTATAAGTCGGCACCATGTGATTTTGCGAGTAGAGTGCTTCCGCAACATCATCGTCGAGGCGCAACGCGCGATTCAAGAACCACTCCGTCCCACCCGAGGTCCTGCGTCGGTGCATACCCATGCGTTCGATTGTTTCTTGCGGCAAGATCAAGCCGATGCCAGTCAATGCTGCAATCGCTCCCGCCCCAAAAAGTAAGACATCGCGTCTCGTCTGATGGCGCAAGACATGAGGTGCCACTTCGATTATTGTTGGAGGTTGCTCGCCGAAGAATCCTGCCGGTTTTCGATTGGAGGCAGTCTTCACGTCAGCGGCGGGAGTCGATTCATCCGTTGCTGGCTCGTGCTCAAATAGCGGTGAGGGAGCGACCTCCGCCTCCGGTCGTCGATCTGCAACTCCGCCGCTTTCGGGTGGCTCACTCGCTGAGGCGACATTGCGCTCCTCGTCCTGGCTGACCGGCGACTCCGATGGTTTCTGCTCCGGTTCTCGATGAACGGGACGGAGATCCTCAGGCCCTGACAGGTCTTCCTCTCGTTCAGCGTTCATTCTCAAAGCCCTCAGACCTTGCCACTCTTGCCGACCAACCTACGATCATGCTGCGAATCGTGTCCCATCCGTCGGAAAATGCCAGAATTACGTGCGGCACAATGAACAAGACTAGCAGCCACATAAGCCAGAAATGCCAGACGCGCGCTACGTTATAACCGCCGAAAAGCGCAGCCACCCAATACAGTTGCATCGGTTTGTGAATTGCCCAACCTGTAATCACCGAGAACAGGCCAGCCACCGGCATGGAAAAATAAGCCAAGCGCTGCAGTGCGTTGTACTTCGTGTTGGAAGGCGGATGCAGCCAGGGACGGCGAGCCATCCAGGCGAACGGCAAACCTAAGTAGTACCGGAGCATCTTAAGCGCATCCGACATGTCGGCCCTGCGTGGAAGCAGAGCGCGCCAGCCTCTTCCAAGACCAAGCCCGAAGGCGTACACGATTGCATTCAGCATGAATAGATACGCAAAGAACCAGTGCAGGCGCAACGCAACGGCCAGCATGCCAGGACCGAGGCTCATGTGGCTGTAGATCCAGTCCGGCGGACTGTTGTAGTTATGTAACCCAGGAACGTGGGCGCACACCCACACGCCAATGTCCGCGAGCACGTCGAAGTTACCTGTATTCGGATTTGGCGGATGCTGATAGATGGGCGACGCCCAGTAGATGGACATGCCGCTGAAGATGAGCCCGAGAAGCAACGGCACATTCAGCCAATGACTCCAGCGCACCAGCAAGTGGTGCCTGCGAACTACGAGCACGTTTGGTGGTTTGCCGGTCGTGCTCGCATTCATAAGCGGATTCTCCTGTTTTGAGTTACTTGCTCGCGGCAACGAGATAAGCCTTGCTCGTCGTAAGTGTTCCATCTTTTTGTTTTTCGGTTACCACGTTAACGGTATCGCCGGGCTTTATCTTTTCCTTGATTAGCACTGTTGCCGTTACTTCTACGCCTTTTGGCACGGAGATAGTCTTGGCACCATCCTGATATTGGACTTTCAGAGTTGTGCCGCCACCCTGTTTCTGAACCGTACCGTTCGTCATACGCGAGGCCGGAGCGGCGCTTGTGGAGACTGAACCGTTGGTCATTCGGCTCTGACTTGCGCTACCGGGTGCCGCCGGCAGCATGTTGCTGCCTTCGCCAATTCCACGCAGTTCTGCTGGAAAGATGTTGATCTGCTTTGCTAACTCCGTTCCGTCAGCTTGTTTTACCGACGTTACACCGACAAACGATGCCGAAGTAACGTGACTTAGATCAGATGGCACCCGTCCATATATCTTGAGCGGCTGCTTGATCTTCACGTGTACTACTCCGGACGGAGAAACAACGTCAAGCGAGTTGCTGGTGATTGCTTGTACTTTGCCCTTAACGCTCGATAGCGGAGGAGCAGTCTTGACCTGAGCCAAAGCCGTCGTAAGGATAACCTGGGCGGCCAAAAGTAGTACAAACGGGAGGCGTAATAAACGATGATTCATTCGCTTTCCTTTTCTCGTTAGTGATGTGGGAGCACTCGTCTTCGCTAGCGCGACTTTTTGTCATTTAGAATGTGGTCCAGAAGACCCGGTTTATTCCTTGGCCCGCGATATTTTCGTTGTTGGTCTACGTGTAGATGCCCATTTGAACCATATACGTGTGCATCTCCTGGACGCTGCCCTCGAACAGGAGGACATAAGTTCTCCGTCCATCGGACCAAAGGCTGGCACTGCCTGATTTCTCGTGAACGGAGGTGAAACCGCTCTTCCGCGTCAAAAGAGCATCCACAATCAGCAGGCTGGCCCGCCGCTCGTTTTTCATCTGGAGAAGAACGGCTTTGTGATCAGCTACGCTGAGTACAGTCGCTCCGCGAAATTCTACCTTTTTCAATTCAGGCGGCAAATTGGAGAATCCCGGAAGAACTTGCGCGCTCCAATCAAGCAGTTGTCTTTGATCGGAGCTGTTAATCTGCGCAGGGGGAGCCGTGCCTAGGAGTGTCACGATCTCTCTGCTCAGCCGAGCTTCCCGCAAGCGAGGGATGATCCCAACTGTCATGGTCAGCAGTACGGAGGCAGCAAGCGGCAGCAGCAACCAGGACCTCCAACTTCCTCGGCGGTCATTCGTCTGCGTGCGCTGGTGCGCTAGTCGCGCCAATATTCGACTTTCGAGAGAGCGGTCTTCGGGAAACTTCTGAATGGTGTACCGGATGCGTTCGTCGGCACAGGCCAATCGATCAAAGAGCTGAGCGCATTCTGGACAATCGGCCAAATGCTCGAACAGCGCTTGATAACTGGCTGTGTCGCTACCTGGCCGCCAGGCGTACATCTCCGACCTATAGAGTTCGCAACTCATCGTGCCTTGACCTTTGTTACAAGGATTAATTTGTGAGATGTTGTCAGGCTAAGGTGCAGTATTTTGCGCGCGCGGGAAAGCCGTGACATTACAGTTCCAATAGGCAGATCGAGAGCTTCGGAGATCTCTCGATACGACAGATCCTGAAAGTAAAACATCACAACAGGGAGGCGATGTATTTCGTCCAGCCTCGCCAACGATTGATGAAGAGCAAGGATGTCTGGAGCGAGCAGATCCCGGTCTCCAGTTTCATCCGCCATCTCGTCGAGTGGAACCTCATCCCTTGCGCGGTCTTTGCGGCGAGTCTGGGAGTAGCAATGTCTCAGGATGCCAACAAGCCATGCCTTCACTGCCTCGATGTCGCGTAGCGTGGAGCGTGATCGATAAGCTTGGAAGAATGCCTCCTGCGTCAACTCCTCTGCGTCAGATCGGGATCCGGTCCACCAATAGGCGATACCAAAAAGCAGCCTCTGGTATTGCCGTACCCAATCATCGAAAGCATTGTCGCTTACCTGCACCGGCGCTCTTTCTTTATCCCTGAAAACAGACTGGGATCATAATAGAGTGGCTGCTCGAAGCCAATTTATTCCACTGTATGTCCATCAATGCAAATGATTCGTCAGCTCACACATTTGAAAGGGATATCTGAACGCACGACTGATGATGATCCGCAGATTCTGTACGCAAGCCGGGGCCATGCTACTACGTGTGATGCGAGTCACAGCTATTCCGATGCGCCGGGGAGATGATTCCTTTGGCCGGGGAAAGGTACTGCACGGCCAATCCAATCTATCGCACGGGAAGACGAATGTCAGAAATCATCGAGTCATGCTCGGAATGCGGCCCGCTAAGTTGCTATCGCAGAGACAAGTCTGCGCCCTCTTTTTGTCTAACAGAAGCTGCTGACCCACAGGTAGTGACAGAGATCGTGGAGTATTTGCAGGGTGAGAACCTGGACGCCCGCATGGCTCGCGCAGCCGCGGAGATTGAGGGGATGTATTATTGCAAAGCAACCCGCGTGGAGGAAACAGTTCTGTTCGCGAAGCGCATCGGGGCCAAGCTTGTTGGGGTTGCCACCTGCCGCGGCCTGATTCAGGAAGCTCGAACTTTCGTGAAAGTGCTGCGGGCAAACGGCCTTGAAGCATTTACGGTCGTTTGCAAAATTGGCTCCGTGGATAAGACCGAAATTGGGGTCGCTGACGACGTCAAGATCGAAAAGGGTTCTTACGAAGCGATGTGTAACCCCATCCTCCAGGCGAAGACGCTCAATGCGCAGAAAACAGACCTGAACGTGCTGGTCGGACTGTGCGTTGGCCACGACTCACTGTTTATCAAGAACTCAGAGGCACCCGTGACGACACTCGTGGTCAAGGACCGCGTCCTGGGGCATAATCCCGTTGCCGCCCTCTATGAAACGCATTCCTACTACCGCCGCCTCCTTGCCCAGTTGAATGATCCGGAAGAGAAGTCATAGCTGGACTTCCTCATTGGTAATCCCGGAGTATCGACCGGCTGAGGATAGGGAGCACGCGTGTCTGTCTCCAACTCTGTTCCTGATTCCATCCAATAGTCACGAAATCAGTGAGGTGCACGCGAACCGGCTATCAGACAAGCATCTCATCGGTCAGCTCTGGCAGTTGGCCCTGAGCCCGGCAGTCTGCCCCTGCAAGCCGATAAGCACACCTAATCGGTGATAACTATTTTCCAACCAATTTAGCCTTGTGGCGGCATATAAGAGTGATAGGATGCTACGTGTAAAAGGCATCTAGATGTGCGGAAGTCGTCCAAATAGAGGGTTCATGCAGCTTACCAGTCCAGAAGATCGGGAAAAAGCCCTTCACACGGCGAAGAAACCGGATGTCATCGAGAGACAGCGCCTGTCGGTTCGCTACCATGTGGAGGATTTTGAGGTTCATGACCGGGCCCGCCGTTTTATCGAAGCATTTGCCGCCATTTTGAAGCACACGAACTACCGCGTGGCGCTGGATCAGTATGTACGGCTTAGTGCCAAGTGCTCACGTTGCACGGTCAAGTGCCAGGTGTATCTGGCTACCGGCGATCAAAATGACATTCCTTGCCGGCGATCGGAACTGCTGCTTGAGGTGTACCGGCGGCACTTCACAATTTCTGGCGCTCTACGGGCACGGCTCCTCGGCGACCCGGGATTGACCGACGCCAAAGTGCAGGAGATGGCGGAGAGCTTCTACAACTGTACCGCCTGCCGACGCTGCCATTTTGAGTGTCCGATGGGTATTGATCACGCTCTGCTGACGCACCTTGGCCGTTACATCCTTTCGGAGATTGGAATCGCGCCTCGCGCACTTGTCGTCAGCGTTCGGGAGCAATTGACCGGTTCCAGCGGAAACACGTCGGCCATTCCGGTCCCGGCGTTGTTGGATACCCTGGAATTTCTGAGCGATGAGATCAAAGAGGGAACCGGTCGCGATGTTGCTTTTCCCGTTGACCAGACGGGCGCGGAATATCTTTTTTTCCCTGCGGTATCGGACTACATCATGGAAGCCGATACGCTCATGGGTGGCGCAGCAGTGTTAAGCGCAACCGGCGGTCAGTGGACGATAGGAACCGGGTATTTTGATGGTATCAATTATGGCCTCTTCTACAACGACCAGATTCTGGAACACGTTGTGAAGAGGATTCACGTAGAAGCAGAGCGCCTCCAGGCTAAAAAGATTCTGATGGGCGAATGCGGTCATGCTTCACGAGTTGCCAAGTTCTTCTATCCGACTTTCAGTGGTGAAGAGCGGCCCCGGCCAGTTCTCAACATCATTGAGTACACCCACAAAGCCTGGAAGGAAGGCCGGCTGAAGCTTAAGCCAAATGTGTTCACAGAGAAGGTCACATACCACGATCCATGCAACTTGGCCCGGACAGGCTGGATCACGGAGCAGCCCAGGGAGCTACTGAGAGCATTCTGTAGTGACTTCGTCGAGATGACCCCGAACCGGCGCGATGCCATCTGCTGCGGCGGCGGGAGCGGTACCGTATCGATGGATGAGATTCGTCCTTACCGTACGCTCGTTGGAGGCAAGGCTAAAGCTGACCAAATTCGGGCAACTGGAGCCAAGTACTGCGTGGCGCCTTGTGCGAACTGCAAGAAGCAGCTTCGAGAATTGATGGAGGACCAGGGCGTCGATTGTCAAATCGTCGGTCTGCATGACCTGTTGTATAAGGCGATCGACTTCGAATCAGGGGAGACGCATGGAATCGTGGATTGAGTTCGGTCGCGGGCCTTTGTTCCGTATCGCCTTTGCGTTGATGATGCTCGGTCTGCTGCGGGCGGTCGCGCTTACCTTGATCGGAATAGTGGAGGCCTACTGGCGCAGCCCGGATAAGATCGTTAACTGGCGTGAAGTACGGAGTCAGACGCTAGCTTGGCTGTTTCCGATCAAAAGACTCTGGCGAGCGCGGCCAGTTTACAGCACACTGTCTTTCTTGTTTCACGTCGGCCTGCTCGTGGTGCCTTTGTTCCTTGCGGCGCATGTTCTCCTGTGGAAGCGAAGCACCGGGCTCGCGTGGTTCGCGATTCCTCAGAATTTGGCGAACATTCTTACGGGCCTTGCAATTGTTGCCGGCGTCGGGTTATGCCTCGGACGTCTGTCTGATTCGGGAGCGCGCAAGATGAGCAGGCCCCAGGATTTCGCGTGGCCACTGCTTCTGGTGGTTCCTTTCTTGAGCGGCTTCGTATGCACAAATCTTGCAATTAGCGCGAAAGCTTACCAGTCATTTATGCTCCTGCACCTTTACTCGGCAAACTTGATCATGCTCCTGATTCCGTTCACGAAACTCTCGCATTGCATACTGGCTCCGCTTTCGCAAACAGTTACGGCGATTGCCTGGAAGTTTCCCGCCGGAGCGGGAGACCGCGTTGCGGCCACCTTGGGATACGCGGACAGGCCCTCGTGGATTCCGAAGGCCAGGCTCGATGAGGTGCCTTCGAGAGAAAGATGCGGGGAGGTTGTTGCGAAATGAAAGCAGCTATCCTTACCGATACGACAAAATGTATCAACTGCCACGAGTGTGTCGCCGCATGCAAGAAGCAGAACCACTTGACTCTGGATCTGCCCCGTCGCTGGGATCTCGATGATGGTCTTTCGGCGAAGAACTGGACCTCTGTGGTCGAGGGACCGGAGCATACATTTGTTCGCAAGCAGTGCCGGCATTGCCTGGAGCCCGCTTGCGTCTCCGCCTGCCCTGTAGGCGCACTTCAACGGACAAAGCTCGGCGCCGTCGTGTATGAGAGCAGCAAGTGCATGGGGTGCCGATACTGCATGATGGCATGTCCTTATGGCATTCCACGTTATGAGTGGCAGGCCGCGGTCCCATATGTGCGCAAATGTATTTTCTGCTACGACCGGATTGCGGCTGGTGGCCAGCCCGCATGCACCGAGGCGTGTCCAACCAAGGCAACGATCTTTGGAGATCGTGATCTGCTTCTCGCCGAAGCGCATGACAGGATCGACAAAAGTCCGGACAAATACATGAACAAGGTATGGGGAGAGCACGATGCCGGAGGAACCTCTGTGCTCTGCATCTCTAACGCCGATCTCTCATTCGTGTTCGGAGGAGCGGCCGTTGGCGCCAAGCCTCTTCCAGCAACCACGGAGGTGGCTATGGGCGCGGTCCCATTTGCATTTACGGGAGTAGTGGCCTGCATGGCAGCAGTATCGTGGGTCATCGAGCGCCGCATGAAGAACGGGAAGGACGAATCGAATGGATAGGGTTCGCAAACTAAAGCTAGCGCTCTGGGCGTTGCTTGGCTTGGCGGCGTCGGTTGCGGTGACCCGCTTCCTTTTTGGGTTGGGTGCCAGCACGAACCTGACGGACGCAAATCCGTGGGGCGTCTGGGTCGGATTTGATGTAATGGGCGGAGTCGCGTTGGCGTCCGGCGGATTTATTGTCACCGCCACGGTTTATATCTTCAAACTGGAGCGCTTCCATTCGGTCATTCGTCCCGCGGTTCTCACGGCTTTTCTCGGCTATGTGGCAGTCGCTGTCGGACTGCTGTTCGATTTGGGCCTGCCGTGGAATATCTGGCACATGATGGTCTACTGGAACCCGCACTCGCCGCTGTTCGAAGTTGGCTGGTGCGTCATGTTGTACTTAACAATCTTGCTGCTGGAGTTTTTCCCGGTTCCAGCCGAGGAGTTTCCCCGGCTTGCCAGCATCCGCTCGACACTGATCAAATTTCGTCTGCCCTTAGTGATCATAGGGATCGGACTTTCGACGCTGCACCAGTCATCGCTGGGATCGCTATTCCTGATCATGCCGTATCGTCTGCATCCGCTGTGGTACTCGCCGATCCTTCCAGTGATGTTTCTGATCTCGGCGATTGGACTCGGACTCTCGATGGTGATCCTGGAGAGCCACTTCACTGCGTATTTTTATCGCCGCAGCCCAGAAGTCAACTTGCTCGCTTCATTCGCAAGTGCCTGCCGATGGGTTTTGTTGATTTACCTGGCTGTGCGCTTCAGCGACCTTATCGTTCGTGGGCAGACATCGCAGCTTTTGATCGGCAATTGGCGAACTGGCCTGTTCTGGTTCGAAATTCTCGTGATGGCAGTGATCCCCATCGGACTTTTCTCGTCCGTACGCTTACGAAGCAGTCAGGCTGGTCAATGGACCGCCGCAGCATTTGCCGTCTGCGGCATAGTCCTCAACCGCATCGATGTGGGAGGGGTTGCGCACCCCAGGCCAAATGGCGGATTCTACCTGCCCTCCTGGACCGAGCTCTCGATTAGCGTCGGTATTGTTTCCGCTGCAGTTCTGGCGTTTCTTTTCATGGTCGAGCATTTCAAGGTCTGGGAACAACGCCCCGCCGATCCGCACGCGAACCCACTCTGGTTGCCGGAGTTCCATCCAGTCGACACGACGTGGTTGGGGATTCCTGGAATTGCAGCCCGCACCACGTATTCTCTAGCCTTTATTGTCGCAACGGCTCTCGGCTTTGGCCTGTTGAATGTGCGTGCGGTTGAAAGCCGGGGAGTCGATCCTACTCCTGTTCATCGGGCCAGGGGCGGCGAGATTCTGTGGATTGACGGAAACCTCGATGGTTTCGGCGTTGCATTTAAACATGTGGAGCACCAGAAACGCGAGGGAGGCAATGAGTCGTGCGTAAAGTGTCACCACATGAACCTGCCCAGAGATAAAGGTTCGGCGTGCGCCCGATGTCATCGAGATATGTATTTGCCATCCGACGCCTTCCAGCATGACTGGCACGCTTCGCCATCTGGGGCGCGGATAGCGTGCTACCAGTGCCACGCGGAGGGTGAGGCACGTACTGCTGCGACCGCCGCCGCCTGTGACAAGTGCCACAAAGACCTGGTTCCCATCGGGGCTCTGATTGTCGTCAAGAACTACCGGGCGGTTGCATACACCGAGGCGATGCACCGCATGTGTATAGACTGTCATGTCAAGAAGGCACGGGAGAAGAACAAGCCTGAAATGACGCGCTGCGACTGGTGTCACAAAGATAGACGCGATGTCATTGACTCCCGCGAACTGCTACTCCGTAAAGCGGGATTGATGGGCGAAAATGTTGTGCTTCCGACCCGTGAAGCGAGGAAGTAAATGACGCCACAAAGTCAATCCGAGCTGGATCAATTGCTGGGGCGCAGCATGTTTGAAGTTGTGCCGTTCAATGTGGCCGTAATTGACCGAGATTTTAGCATCGTAGCCGGAAACACGAACTTCGAAGAATACTTCGGACCCTGGCGGAATCGTAGCTGTTACGAGGTGTGCAAGCATACGTCGCGTCCATGCGAGCGCTGTGCGCTGCGAGCAATGTTTATTGACGGACGCCCACGCGTGTCGGAGGAAACTGGAGTCGACCGGCACGGCCGGACGCGGCATTACGTGGCACATCTTGTACCGCTGATGGACCCCACGGGACACGTTGCTCACGTCATGGCGATGACGACAGACTCGACGGAGACGCGTTCGTGGAAACGGGAATACGACCGACTGTTCGAGCGAGTGCCTTGCCCGGCTTTTGTGATCGACCGGGAGTATCGAGTGATTCAAGCGAATGACAAATTTCGAGAGTTTTTTGGTATCCCCGATGGAAGGTTCTGTTATGAGGTTTGCAAACGGGGTAAGAGTCGCTGCCGAAGTTGCACGGCCGCGTTGACTTTTGCCGATGCCCGCGACCACGTTGCCACCGAGGTCGGGGTACATCAGGACGGGTCACCTGCGCATTATGTTGTGACCAGTTCTCCGGTATTGCGCGGCCACGAAGGCGTTTCGCATGTCATTCAGATAGCTGCAGATATTAGCGAGATCTCGCAACTCGAGCGCGAACTGCGAAAAACCCAGGACTACTATGAAACTCTAATCCACAATTCTCCGTCAGGGATTATCGCTCTCGACTCTTCCGGCGATCCAAAAGTCGTGAATCCCGCAGCGCGTGCGCTGTTGGAATGGACTGATAGCCAGCTGCCGACTGCGGCTCGTCTAAAAGAAATGATGCCTGTGCAATTCTTCGCTTCTGGCGCCATGCCCGAAGGAAAACTTCAGTTGTCCGAGATTTCAGTGTCCTCGGCGCAACAGCAGGAAATTCCCGTCCGCTTCTCAGCCGTCGAATTGAGAAGCGGCAGGCAACATCTTGGGCGTGCAGCTTTCATTGAAGATCTCCGCGAAATTAAGCAACTTGAGCAAGAAAAACTGGATACAGAGCGGCTAGCCGCCGTGGGCCAAACAGTGGCGGGGCTGGCACACACGATCAAGAACCTCCTGATGGGCCTTGAAGGCGGAATGTACATGGTGGACAGCGGTATGTCACGTTCTGATGCAGCGCGAATTACATCTGGGTGGCAGATGTTGCAGCGCAACATAGAAAAGACTACCGGTCTGGTAAAGGACTTCCTCAGTTTTGCCAAAGGCAGGCTACCGGAATTGCGTCCAACAGATCCAAACAAACTCGCCAGAGACATTGTTGCCCTTTATGTGGATGCGGCGCGCCTGCAAAGAGTGGAGCTGAGTCTCAATTTGGGTGCTGATGTGAAAGTGGCACCGCTCGATGCGCAGGGAATGGAGACATGTATCACCAATCTACTCTCGAACGGAATCGATGCCGCTGCGATGCGGGCCGAAGGAGGGGGCGAAGTCATCCTGCGCACTCGCGAACAAGCTGGCGATTTGCTGTTCGAGGTGATAGACAATGGGTGCGGAATGGATTGTGAAGTGAGTAGAAAAGTGTTCACCACATTTTTCACCACAAAGGGGAATAAGGGAACTGGCCTTGGGCTGTTGACAACTCGCAAGATCGTACAGGAACATGGTGGACGAATCGATGTGGAATCGACACCAGGACAAGGAGCTACCTTCCGCATCCGCTTGCCGCGCGAACGACTGCAGGCGATCGCTAACTCGGCTTCCGAACCCGCAATCTCAAGCCATGGAGCAATGTGATGACCGATACAAAGCCTTACAGAATTCTGATTGTCGATGATGAGGCAGATGTCCGCGATTACCTGCGCATGGCTCTTGAGGATGCTGGTTTCGTAGTAGAAACCGCAGAGGATGGACTCGAGGCCATGGAATCGGTACAGCGGAGCGCACCGGATCTAGTCTCGTTGGATCTGGTAATGCCCCGTCATTCCGGAGCCAAGTTCTACCATGATCTCCAAAAGGACAAGACACTCTCGAAAATCCCCGTCTTGATCGTTACTGGCCATGCTCGAGATGAAATGGGCAAGAACGATTTCAACGAAATGACCATGTCTGGCCCTGGGATCTATCTTGAAAAACCCGTGCGGCACGACTCTTACGTATCAGCCATTCGCTCCCTGCTGGGTATTCAAGGGGCCGAGGATCACATGAACGACTCGGAAAGACTTCGCGGCGAATTAGCCGCCGTGCTTTCCACCGCTGACACGGGAACACTGCAACGCGCATTGGATGCATTAAAGAAGAAATGAGGCGACTACTATGACCGAGTGCAGAGGAAATATTCTTATCGTCGATGATGAAGAGGATGTAACCACCTTCGTCGGTGCGCTGTTGGAAGACAATGGTTACGCGGTTAGCAAGGCCGCAGATGGCAAGCAGGGACTCGCAAAAGCCAAGTCCGAAAACCCGGATCTAATCGTTCTGGACATCTGCATGCCTGAAGATTCTGGAGTACGCATGTTCCGTAATCTGCAGGAAGATGCGCAAACAACCGCTATTCCCGTGATCGTCTTGACTGGGATCTCGCACGAATTCAAACATTTCATCGAGAGCCGTCGCCACCTGCGTCCACCCGCCGGTTACTTCGATAAACCGCCTGACCGTGAGCAATTGTTGGCCAAGGTAGCTGAACTCGTTGCGCTGAAGCATGTCGTGTGACGATTCGCAGTTGAAATTGGCTGCGTGCCAGCGGGCACGGAGCCGTGGCATGGGGCGATCACTCCCCGCTTGGTGGACCGCCTTACGTCAGCGGAGGTGCTTGTAAATTAGTTCGAGCAATTCGTCGTACATTACTGCCGCCTGCGCTGGGCCCTTCTTGACGGCCTGGGTAGTGCAATGCTGCAGATGGTTTTTCATGAGCGCGCGGCCAACGCCGCGCAACGCTTCCTGCGCAGAGGCGATCTGGACAATGATATCGGCGCAATAGCGATTGTCCTCAACCATCTTCTGTATGCCACGCAATTGTCCCTCGATTCTGCGCAGCCTTCGCAAGTTGGCCGCCTTAATTTCCAAGTCCACTCCCGCGGCCTTGCGCTCGGCGTCGGGGGCGTGATTTGCACGTTCCTTCATTGAAGCTGTTCCGGGGATATGTGCATTCTTCGCCATATTTGATCCTTACGCCAGCTTTATTCGCCCGAGCCTGAGACTGTTGGAGACGACACTCACGGAGCTCAAAGCCATGGCTGCGCTAGCCAGTACGGGGCTAAGCACGAGCGATGGATACAGCACACCCGCCGCAATTGGTATGCCAATTAAGTTATAGAGCAAGGCCCAGAATAGGTTCTGCCGCATAACAGACAAGGTCCTGCGCGAGAGCATGATGGCCGCAACTACCCCGTTCAGGTCGCTACTCATTAGAGTGACATCGCCAGCTTCCATCGCAATATCTGATCCACTCGCCATGGCGATTCCCACATTAGCCTGCGCGAGGGCTGGTGCATCGTTGATGCCATCGCCGACCATTGCCACCGTTCGCCCCCCGGCTTGTAGTCGCTTGATGACCTGTATCTTGCCTGCCGGAAGAACTCCCGCAACGACCTCATCCACCCGTATTTGGCGTGCGATTACGTTTGCCGTATGCTGGTTATCTCCTGTGAGCATAACTAGTTTCAGTCCGGCTTTTTGCATCGCCGCAACGGCTTCCATCGACGATGGCTTAACGGTGTCGGCCACCGCAATCAGAGCGCTGAGCCTGCCATTAACGCTAACCCATAGGGGAGTCTTGCCTTCTTCGGCGAACCGCTGTGCTGCTCCTTGGAGCGGAACTAGGTCGATGCCGTAGCCCTCCAGTAAAGCTGGACTTCCCACCACGATGGCGGCGCCATTCACGATCCCAACCGCTCCTTGACCCGCGCGTGCCTCGAACGACTCCGGTTCTATTATTGGTAGTCCCAGCCCTGTAGCGTAATTGACCACGGCTGTTGCAAGCGGATGCTCGCTTCTCCTCTCTACCGCCGCCACGGCCGCGAGCAGATTGCTAACGGTGCTCGTGATTCCGTCTGCAGTCGCTGTCAGGTCTTGAGGGGACAGCAGGAGATCGGTAACCCGAGGCTTGCCTTCGGTGATGGTGCCCGTTTTGTCGAGTACGATCGTGTCAATTTTCCCAAGTCGCTCCAGGGCCTCACCACCCTTGATGAGGAGACCCAGACGCGCTCCGCGACCTGTCGCAACCATCACCGCCGTGGGTACGGCCAAACCCATCGCGCACGGACAGGCGATGACAAGCACGGTGACGGCGGATGCAAACGCCTGCATCACACCGGCACCGGGGGCAAGCAGTCGCCATGCGATCAAGGTGAGTATGGAGATTCCCAGCACAACCGGTACAAACACTGCGCTCACGCGATCGGCAAGTTTTTGAATAGGCGCGCGCGAACTCTGGGCGTCGCGCAATAACCGTACGATCTGCTCCAGGGTACTCTCGACTCCAACGTGGGATGCGCGGTAGCGAAAGGAGCCATTCTGGTTGAGCGTGCCACCTATAACGCGGTCTCCAGCCCGTTTAATAACCGGAATAGATTCGCCGGTTAACATTGATTCATCGACGGCGCTGGCACCATCGGCGACGATGCCGTCGACTGCGACCCGCTCTCCCGGGCGTACGAGAACGACGTCATCAGGTTGGATATTTTCGATAGGGACGTCGGCTTCTATGCCCTCACGAACGACATGAGCGCTCTTAGGCTGTATAGCCACAAGCTTGCGAAGCGCCGCAGCCGTCTGCCCCTTGGCGCGCGATTCCAGGGTGTTGCCTACCAATACTAAAGCAATAATTAAGATGACCGCTTCGTAATAGACATCAGGCGCAATCCCATGGGAGACGAAGAACGCTGCGAATAAGGTCGCGGCCGTCGAGTACAGAAAAGCCGAGCCTGTTCCCAGTGCGACCAGCGTGTTCATGTCCGCCGTGCCGTGTTTGAGTGCGGACCAGGCCTTGACAAAAAAGCGCCTGCCAGCCCCGCCGACTACCAGGGTCGTTAAACCAAATAGTGCCCACCGCAACGTGGAGGGGGCGATGCGGTAGAGCCACGGCATGGTTCGAGAGAGCACGGGATCGATCATCCGCATCGATAACGAAAGCAAAGGATCGCGAACGTGATCCATGCCGCTCATGCTGCCTGCGTTCATGAGCGGCATCGAGAAAATCATCGCCGCCGACCCAGCGATAGCGCTGAGAATGGCCTTGCGCCTCAGACTTCTGTATTCCAGAAGCTGCTCCCGGTCGTGCTCCTCTTGTTGTCGCAAAATGGATTCGGCCTGCGTCGCCAATTCAGCTCCGTAGCCGGTTTCACGAACAGTCTCGACCAGCGTCTCGGCGCTTACCAGCATTGGATCAAAAGTCACGCTCGCATTATGCAGCATCAAGTTCACGGACGCGTTCTTCACGCCAGGTTGAGCATTCAACGTGCGCTCCACGAACGATTGACAGGCAGCACAAGTCATTCCAGTCACGGGGAAGGTCACGCACTGCTCGCGCGCGTCGACTCGCCTGCTCCCTGGCTTTGAAGAAATCGTCGGTGCTGCCATTGCGGCCTCCCGGCTACTATCCTTTGGTCGCTGAAAAACCGATCTTCTCAATAGAAGCCATAATTGCAGTCGGCTCGGCTTGCGCAGGGTCATACTCCAGGCGAGCCGAGCCGACCTCGACACTTCCAACCTGAACGCCCCGAATTTTCTCCAGAGCCATGGTCACGCGGCGAACGCAGGCGCCGCAGTGCATTCCAGTAATTTCCAGTTTAAGTTGCTCCATAGACATACCCCCTACCGGTATGCTATAGCCGGTTCTCAGTTGATGTCAATTGCATTGTGGGTTTTGAAGCGGACGAAAACCACTACGGTGCTGTACAGACCAGGCAATTAAGGATGTGGGATTTCGGTTAGGGCCGCCACCCATTACGAACGAAAACTGATAACGGCATCCTAACCACAGTGGGGGCCAGCTCGTACCTATGCCGTGCTCATGGCTCGACGACCAAGTGCAGAGAATAAGCGGGCCCACCTGTCAGTTGAGCCTTTATTTCTGCTATTCCGGGCGTTGCCCCTGCCGTAACTCGGAAGCGCACAATTCCCAGGCGGGCGAACCCTGGGCCGAAGCCCTCCGGTTTCAAAATTACCTGCACCCCCTTGGTTGTGATCGTCCCAATAAGTCGCTCATCGCTCAATATTTCGAGCACGCCATTTTCAGTGGGGTGCAGCGAAACCGATGAGCGCGACGTCTGCGGGAGGGTGATCAAGAGATCGAGAGGCAGTAGTGTTGTTTCGCCATGTTTAACATGCTGCCAGTCTTCGTTGCGGCCCTCATGCAACTGGTTGTACGCCGCAATATTGGGAACTGGGTCCCGAGTGATGGACGCGATTGCCCTGGTCTTACCGGAAAGCTCTCCGGCATTTGTGAACTCAATCTCGATCGGATACTTGCCCTCTAGAGGTGGGTTGACTTCACCGGTACGCAGATGAATCGCCTTTAAGCCGGGCTTGTCGGGAGACTTTGCTTCAAGGGGTTGAAGAACTGTAATAACTACTGTTCGTGGGTCCTGTGGATCAAGTGCGACGTCAAACTTAATAGGGATGGCCTTCTGCGGCCAGCCGTAGAGTAGCACGGCCTCCGGTTTTACATGTGGGAGCACTCGAAATGATTTTGGAAACTTAAAGCGCATCGTCGTGCCAGACGGAACCGCATACCCGGACTGTGTTGGCTCGAGAGATCTATCGAGAAGGATCCACGCCTCGAACGGTTGGCCAGCAGCGAGACCGTTGCTGACCATTGGCTGGTATGTGACGCTCGCTGTAATTGCCAGAGCAGTATTTGTGGTGTTCAGCAAAAAAACGAAAAAAAGCGCATATGGTAACCATAGATAACTACGCACTTGAGGAAATTGGTTGCGTACAACTACGGGCAGCGTCATAGCTTTTCTCCCATGCGGATTACGTTCAAAATGTCGGTGTAGGAACTCTGGCCCACGCGGTTTCAACCGGCAGACTCTTTGCGCTCACCACTTGCAACGTGTGTACATCCACGTCAATCATGAATTCGGGCGTTCGAATCGCATTGACAGCAAACGGATCAAACTTTGTGCCGGTCGTCGCACCCGAGACGCTAACGAAGATCAGTCTCCTCACTGTTGTTGTCTCCATGCTGTGATCAGAATGGCTCGCGTCCCCATGCATGGAATGATGTCCCGAAAGGTGTCCGGAAGGGTGGAGTATAAAGTCGGTGATCATGCTGGTCGTGTGATGCTGTTTGTACAATTGCCAGTCGCCTCCCGTATCGCCGATTAGACCTTGCATTACGTAATTGACGGGCATGAAGTAGGCGAGATACGATTTGCCGCTGTGCAATCTCGACTTGACGTCTTCGAGGTTGAGTATGTCGGCCATCCGGTGTTCCAACATCGATCCATCCTGGGGCATGATCGGCAGAACCGCCACGTTCGATTCCGACCACAAGAGCAAGTGTCTTATCGTGTAGTTTCTCAGCAGAAATGCGCCACCGATGACAAATGAAGAGAGCAAAACAAAAAACGTAATTCTACCCGACATGCTGGACAAGCCAAGTGATTGTTCGAGTCTCCTGGGTAAGAACATCCCGGATCTCTCCATGTATTCGTGGTACGATTCCGGAAATTGCTTGAGCATGCGTCGTTCTTCGTCTTTGGCCAGCAGGTAATAAACGAACAACATCCCAATCCAGAGAACGACGACCAGGAATCTCGGCCAAAGAATGGCAAGTCCGATGCCGGAGACGGCGAGACTCAGATACTGCGGGTGTCGGATTACGGAATACAGCGCCTTCAAGGCAGGGCCCGTCTTAAGAAGCTTGCTCGCGTAAACCTGGAATGCACAAACGAGAAACACGACAATCCCGGCGACGAAGAGGACGGAGCCCATAACCCGCAGGAATTGCAGAAACGCGTTAGGCGGCGCCGTCAAGTGAACCAAGAAGAACGAACTTAACCAGCGGGTTGCCGGATACTTGGCCAGTCCGAGAAGAAAGGGGTTGAACGCCGAATAGAAGAAGCCTGCGAAGGGACTGATCATAATCAGAATTTCCAGGCAGATCACGAAGTAAAGCACGATCGCACTGCTTAAGACTGTCTTTTTCTGTTGCATTTGAATCAGTCCTTCTATGAGCGGTCGCCCATGTTGACGATGCCTCAGTCCAGGAAACGCGTAGGGCTCCTGAGTAGGATCGCAGAATCGGTGAGCTGCGGTTGGCCGATTCTGCGCTACAGGTTAAAGGACTTACGTCGATCTCTACTGCCCAGAACGACCTGCTTTAGCGCCGCCCATCATCCCTGGACCCCGCATTGGCCCCATGCCCTGCGCTTGTAGCTGCTTCCATTGCTCAACCGTAAGCACCCGCCGGATTGCAAGCAGCATCTGCGCATTCGATTTCTCAAGGCTAGCGCGAGCCTGGGCAATCTGGTCGATCTGCGCGGTTATTTTGACCTCGTCTGGGCGGTCTGTATCTACCAACGGTTGTAGCGTCAATTCTTGTTTTTGGACCGCGGAGCGAAGGTCGATCAACTTCATGCGATGGTCCTGAAATATCTTCTCAATTTGCTGCACTTGCGCTTCGCTGAGTCCAATCTTCTTGACCAGCTCGGAATTCTTCCACCACTTGCCGGCCATCCCCATCCCTCGCCCGCCGTGACCCATTCCCATGCCGCCGCCATCCATCGGGCAGGGCATCTGACCCATCATCTGTGAGCCGCGGCCCATCCCCATACCTGGGCCGCCTTGTGCGATCGCAAAACAAGCGAAAGCGAAAATGACTACCAATAGCTGTGCTACGTGCTTCTTCATTGGAGTTGCTCCTTTTTAGTCAGTGAGTTAGGACTTGGTTCGGCGCTGGCCGAGAGCGCTATGTTACGGTCCTCATCTATTAGCACGGCGGGGGCTAGCGCAGATGGATAGTCGCGGTCAATGTCACTCTGTACCTCTTGCAAGAGAGCGTTATCAGCCTCATCAGTGTTCCCGAATAGAACAGATTGAGGGGCTCGTGTTAACAGAAATACTGCTGAGACAACCAGAACGATCGCGGACGTGGCAGCCCAGCGGATGTACGGTGCAAAATGATGACGGGTACGCCGCTGCTTGATCGCGAGCCTTTGCCTGAGCCAAAAGACCTCCTCGTGCTCTGCGAGTTGCAGGAGAGATTCGCGGCAGCATGAAATCCCGACACGGATGCTTTGCGCCTCGGCGCGGCACGCATCGCATACCTCGATATGCTCTGCGGCCGTCGCAGTGCTGGTTCCCAGGAGCAAATCTGCGAATTGTTGGTCGTTCAAATGAGCGCTCATCGGTCCTTCCGCTCCTTGAGTCGCCCCTCTATCGCGCTGAGTGCACGATAAAGGTGCGTCTTTACCGTTGCGGGCCGCAGAGACGTGTCCACCGCAACCTCTTCAATGCTCATTTCTTCTATAAAGCGCAGCACAAACACGGCGCGCTGTTGTTCCGGCAGACCTTCAACCACTGACAAGACGTGGGCGAGTCGTTCGCGCGCCAGGAAACTTCGCTCTGGCGATGCATGCGGAGCAATTTGCTCAAGCAGTCCCTCCGAGCCGTCCGACGCACTGAAAAGACTGCGCCAGAACTGCCAGCGGCGACTCTTCACGTGATCTCGGGCGAGATTGACAGCGATGCGTACCAGCCACGTCCGTACACTGCACTCGCCCCGGAACCGCTTTCGGTGCTCATACGCCTTCAGAAAACACTCTTGCGTAAGGTTGTCGGCTGCATCGGGATCGTGCAGCATCGCCAACAATACACGGTAGATGCGTCGCTGCTCGGCCAATACGAGCGCGTCGAAGTCTTCGAATTCCACAGCGATGCAACCGGCTAGCTCTTGCGCATTCTCCATTGTTGTTGCTGTAAGTTGCTCCATGGCCTTACTACATACAGACGATTGCCTGCACCAGAGGACTACATCTATCGCATATTTATTTCGGTTTTGGAAGTTATTCCAGGCATTTCGAGCCACACAACAAGTGAAGTTGTTCGAGAGGCGTGCGTCGCAAACAATGGTGGCCATGGGAAAAAAGAACGTACCAACCGAATCGGTTGGTACGTCATGTCTTTCCCCTCGCCTTTTCGCAATAAAACAGTGTTCCTAAGATTGTTACTTCTGCGCGCCGGGCATGCCTTTCTCGATAAGTGTCCAAGGCGCATTGCTCCATTCGATGAATGACCCTTCGTACAGGACGGGACTGAACCCGAGGAGCTTAAGGGTGAAATAGTCATGCGAAGCCTGAACGCCAGTGCGGCAGTAAACTACCAATTTCGCCCCGCGTTTCACACCCGCCGCAGAGTACTTCGCTTGCATCTCCGACGCCGGCTTCAGGATTGGATTGTCTTTGCTCACCAGGTTGTCCATCCAGAAGACGTTCTTTGCGCCAGGGATGTGCCCGGCGCGCGGTACGCCATCACCCGGTTTTGCTCCGGAATACTCATCCGGCGGACGCGCATCGATCAGCGTGGTCTTCTTGTCGGCCACGATCTGCTTCATCGCAGCCAGGCCGACGAGCAGTTCGGGACGAGCCTTTACGTTTAGTCTGCCAACCGTGGCTGCGGGCAGAGCAGTGGTCAGATTGAGATGTTCAGCTTTCCACTTCTCCAGTCCGCCATCGAGCAGAGTGGCACGGCTCGCGTTACCCAGATAGTCCAGCGCGAAATATGCGCGTGCGGCAAACAGGCCGCTCATGTCACCGTAGAGTATAACTCGCGACTTGCTGCTTACTCCCGCCTGCTCAAAGCTGGTTTTCAAAGCCTCGATAGCGGGTAATTGGTTAGGGATACCGTTGCGGGTTACCGCAACATCGCTCAAAGGCATGAAACGCGCCCCGGGAATATGGCCGGCATTATAGGACGCCTTGCTTGCGCCAACATGCAGAATGACGAGATCCGGATCGTTCAGATGCGCAGCCAGCCAGTCTGTCTGTGTCAACATTGAGGCGGCAGCCTGCGAGGTTGCATTCGAAGCGCTGGCTACGAGGAGTAAGGCTAAAGCAAGTATGGGGATTCGTTTGAGTTTCACTAAAAGCTCCTTGCCCGTAATTTGGTTAGCGAACAGTTGTCTTGGACCTAGCTATCATGAGGAGTGAAGGTTTGTCACCCGCCCAATAGCGATATGGCAGTCCTCACGGCATCACCCAATTATTGTTGAATAGTCCGATGCATGTAGATGTACAGTACATCTAGTACCCCAGATTAGCAATGAAATCCGTGCTGGGTGCTGATGCGGGGCGTATCGTAATTGGAACGATAGAGATCCGGAGGATTGCTGAATGAGAATTACGGTAATTGTCGATAATGCAGTGCCGCCCGGTAAGAGATATCCATTTCTGGCCGAGCATGGTCTTTCGCTCTTGATCGAGCACGCAGGGAAGAAGATTCTTTTCGATGCCGGCCAAACGTCGGCAGTCATTTCCAACTTGAGCCTGCTTGGAGTCAGACCTTCAGAACTGGATATGTTGGTGGTGAGCCATGGCCACTACGACCATACAGGTGGCCTCTTTCATGTGTTGCAGCACGCGCGGAAGGCGATTCCAGTTTATGGAAATAATGGAGTCTTTCGCCCCCGCTTCTCAAAAGCCGGATCGAAGCGTCGGTTCATCGGAATCCCTTATCAAAAAGATCTTCTAACGGCGCTTGGAGCCGAGTGGTGCCTTGTTGATAAGCCAACTGAGATCATTCCGGGGCTCTGGATGAGCGGACAGATTCCCCGGAAGACTGATTACGAGATAGGCGATTTGGAACTCGTTACTTGCGCAGAGGACGGGTCTGAATGTCAAGACACGGTCGAAGATGACAGCTCTCTCTTCTATGCCAGTCCACGTGGACTCGTAGTAATCGGTGGGTGTACGCATTCCGGATTGGTTAATACCGTCCAGTGGGGGTTCGAGGTCACAGGTGCCTCGCGATTAGCCGGATGGATTGGTGGGACTCACTTGGGGCCAGTGTTGAGAGAGCAACAAGAAAAAACTCTAGCTCAGCTCGCATCGTTTGGCCCGGAGTTTGTAGCGGCCAATCACTGCACGGGTTTCGCTATGATGGCAAGACTTTATGAGTGCTTTGGGGATCGCTTCATTCCGGCTTTTGTGAGTACGGTGATTGATGTGTAGCTTATGTGGTCTCCTCTTGGCGTCGCAAAACGGCGGTGAGGCATGTTGCTTGCGCTGGCAAATTGACCGACGTGCGTAGTTTGCACCGGAAGCGAAAACTGATGAGTCCCGTCCGCTCCCGGTGGGAGTGGGAACTGGACGGGACGCTTGCCGGTGCATCTCACCAGTAAGCCGCAATGAGCACGAAGCGCGCACCTCTCTCAACGGTGCGGGTTAGGATGCGGGGCGGGCAGGACGATTTGCTGTCGCTCGATTTCAGCGCATATTACTAGCGTTTATTTTCGCCGCTGTGTCCGCGCCCATCACGTACTTCATTCCCCTTGAAGTGGGACATATTACTTGCATGCTTTGCCGGCTCGGCCTTCTCGCCACGCTGTGGCGTTGCGCCTTTATAGCCGTGCGCGGGATGGTAATTGTTATTCACGTGCCCACGGAAGTTATCGCCGCCATGAAACCATGGACCGGCACCGATGAAGACTCCACCGGAAAACCACTCCGGGCCGTAATAGCCGGAGGGAGCGCAGCCATACGGAGATGCGTCATAGTATCCATATGGACAGTCAGGGGCGACTCCGATGTTGATGCTGACCTGAGCCTCCATTTGGGGAGCGGTCACCGTGAAGCAGATTGCCACGGCGGCGGCTAGTGCAAGATATCTAAGTTTGTTCATTTGTTCTCCTCGTTATCGTAAAGGCAGTTATGCACGCCTCCACGAGAATCGGCTAGTAATGAAAGCATGTCTGTATTGTTTTGCACACACGGGAAAGTTCTTTAAGAGACATTTCCAAACAGTGACCCGACGCCTGCGGTTAGCCCCATTGCCAGGGCACCCCAGAATGTGACCCTTAGGGCTCCTACCAACACTCCTGCCCCGCCCGCGCGCGCCGCCAACACTCCTAGCAGCGCAAGGAAGACCAGCGAAGTTCCAGCTATGAAAGGGATGACCACTGATGAGGGAGCTACGGCGGTGACCAGAAGAGGCATGAGTGCTCCGGCCGCGAAACTGCCTGCCGATGCCACCGCAGCCCGAATTGGCCTCGCACTAAAAGTCTTGGAGATCCCGAGTTCGTCGCGGGCATGAGCACCGAACGCATCGTGCGCCATCAGCTGTTTGGCGACCTGCTTCGCCAGAGCTGGATCGAGGCCGCGAGCAACGTATATTGCTTCCAGTTCTTTGTGCTCGCCTTCATTGTCGTTTGCGAGTTCCGCGCGCTCGAGTTTGAGGTCTGCTATTTCGGTGTCTAACTGCGAGTGGACGGACACATATTCACCAGCCGCCATCGACATGGCCCCAGCTACCAGGCCGGCAACTCCCGTGATCAACACACTACCGTGAGTCGCGTGTGACGCCGCGACACCGAGCATCAAGCTCGACGTTGATAGAATGCCATCATTTGCGCCTAGCACTGCTGCGCGAAGCCACCCTGTGTGTCCTGAGCGGTGCCGTTCGTTGTTAATTGCCTGCATTCTGCGTGGTCCTATCTGCTCCGGAGGCTCCGGCGATGCACCTATGACGGCGTTTGCTGCACCACCCTCATTGGTCGTCGTATTCGCGAGGCACATCGTCCTCAGGCACCTCTCGCGTCTCAACTTCGTGGACGTCGGGGTCTGCTGCATCTTCCACGCCACTCACTGCCTCGGCTTCGAAAGCTTGCCCGTCCGCCGCCAGTTCTTCGACGCTCTCACTGTCCCCCTCCTCAGATGTAGACAATCCCTGCGTATCACCAGACTGTACCTCTGCTGCTCGACTTTGTTGATCGTCCGTCGCATCGACTATTCGGCTTACTTTCCTTCTCATGATGTCCTCTCTGCCCACCCAGAAATAGCTGGAGCGGGTTTCCACTGCGGAAGTTTACGGAGCGAGATGCACTCCGCTTCTCCCCTGATGTTGTTTTTCTGACGGCCACAATACGGTTTCAGGTTGGGCAAGCCTTGGGCCCCACACGCCAAAGTAGCTACGTTCCTGTGCATTCAGCGTAAACGATACGCGTGTCGAACATGCCAGGCACGCCCGAAGAGAAGGGCACGTTTCCGTGCCCTTCCTGCTCCGAGGATAATGAGATACAAACGGCTACGCCTGCGAGGCCGGGCCGAATGCCTTGAGTTTGCGATACCCGAATTGTGCAAGACCGATCAATCCGGTGCCGAGGAGAATCAGGCTGCCGGGTTCAGGCGTTGGCTTGGCCCCGACGTCGATTCCCAGCGTGGAGGAGCTCGCACCGAAGTGCCCCAGCGTGTCGGTACTGTCAAGGTTGAATGTCGCCGGGGTTAACGCATAGCCGGACAACGAAACATTGCCGATACCGCTGATTTCCAAATTGGTGCCGTTGTCCTGCGTGACCGTCAAACTCGTGATTAAGAATGTTGCGATCTCCGAGCCCGAGCCTACGGTGAAGGTGAATCCCTGGGGAGAGTTGAATAGGAGAGAGCCGGGAACGGTCGCGGGAGTGGTAAACAGAGTGAAAACATTAGAGAAGTTTCCAGTAGCATCCACGACGGTACCGGTGGTGCTTCCGAATGTGATACCCGGTGTTTGGGCATTCGTTAAGGTCCACGCATCATTCCCAAAATCTATACCAATCGTGCCGTTGATTTGTGGAAGTGAAAGTAATGGACCGGCCGGAACGTTCTTGGCGTCAAGTGAAGCAGGAAGTCTGTCAGCTAACAGGTTGGGAGCGACTGCAAGGACGGTCGCCATTGCGAGTAAAGCGAGAGTAAACTTCTTCATATTCTCCTCCGCCTCTCAGCCGTCGGAGCACGGCACTGAGGGCTATTGCCATAAGAATCGAGCGCGTTCATGTTGTCTGAGCTGGATTGATCATCTCTGTGCGGATCTTCCTCCGGGACAATGACGTAACATTCTTCCGAGTTAAGAATGATCACCATTGCCAGGAGTCATACATCCGCTGTAGGTGATTCCACAAATTGAGCCATAGAACCCCGCCGTACGCGCCTGCACGATCTGGAACTGGTGCTGTCTCGTCGGGTGCAGGGTTCTGTCTTTTATCTGGAAGTGCATATAGGTCTTCCAGAAAGGCTATATCAGCACTGTTTCTCTCAAGTTTCATTCAGTCCCTCATTCGATGCCCTACAAAAGCTCCAAACATTCTGCCCTTAACGGGGGAAGCTTATGCCCCGGTGACGCAACAAATGACTATGCGGAAATCCGTTTCGTCCGCTCGTTAGACACAGGCGATGGTTGGCGCGAAACAACCGGCTCGGGACCCTTTCGGTCCTCAGACTCGAGAATGCGATACGCAGTGTTCGCAATACGGTCGGAACGGGCGCGCACGAACGTGCTCATATAAGACTCCGCAGCCTTGCTCCAGACCATCTCGCGCGCATATAAATAGGCACGTTTTCGCATGGCGTTGCGCGCGGTCTCATTGTCGAGGAGTTTGATCGCCGCAGTCGCGATAGCTTCTGAATCCTCGAACGGGACAAGAACTCCGCGGCCATCGGCCAGTAATTCGGCGGCGTGCCAGTATGGAGTCGAGATGATAGCCTTGCCCGCGCCCAGTGCATATGCCAACGTGCCAGACACGGCCTGCGCCGCACAGGGATAAGGGGTGATATAGATGTCGGCCGACCCAACAAACTGGGCCATCTCTTCCGGGCTCACAAACCGGTTGTGGAAGACTACGTTGCGTTCCACTCCGAGTTCTCTCGCCAGGGCCTGCAATTCAATCAGGTATCGATTGCCTTCGCGTTGCCGGATATGAGGATGGATCGCTCCCACGATCAGGTAAACAACTTCCGGATGGTTCGCAACGATGCGTGGCAGGGCCTCAAGCACGCGTTCGATCCCTTTGTTCGGAGACAGCAGGCCCAACGTGAGTAGCACGGTCTTGCCTTCCGTTCCCGTCGACTCCTTGTATGACCCTGGATCTTCAAACGGCAGCTCCGGAATGCCATGAGGAATCAGGTCAATCTTTTCGTCGGGAGCGTGGAACACTTCTTTCAATATCCGTGCCGAGTGCTTGCTCATGACAACAAGACGATCGGACAATGCGACCAGCTCTTCCATGACAATGCGTTGATTGGCGTTGGGTTCGCGAAGAACCGTGTGCAAAGTCATCACCACCGGCATCTTGAGCCGCCGCATCAGCCGCAAGATGTAGCTGCCCGCAGGGCCGCCATAGATGCCGTACTCATGCTGAAGAGAAACCATGGCGACATTGTTGGAGTTAAGAAAGTCGGCTGCATCTTCATAGGAGGAAGAGTTACACTCGGCCAGTTCGAATCGGACGCGCGAGGGGTACTCGTAATTTGATCCGGGGTCGTTGACCGCAACGACAAGAACCTGAGCTCTGCTGTACTCTTCACTAAGCGCATTGCATAAGTCTGTCGTGAAGGTCGCGATTCCACACTGTCGCGGCACGTAGTTTCCTATTACCGCAATCCAGCGCGAAAGCGATTCTCCCGGCCATGACGACGTTGTAGGTTCAGGGGACAGCTCGCGTCCGTACGGTAGTACCAGTGGCCTGATTGGTGATGCAGTCTTCTGGGACGCCATCGTATAGCTCCTCGTCTTTCCTGTTTCAGCTCCCGCCGAGATGGGGTATTCCTTACGCTAATGTCGATGACGGCTGCCCGTCTGAGCAAAACTGCTCAGGAAGGCGGTCAATTCTGGGACTCATACCATGCCCGCCGGAGCCGAAGCCGTGGCTCTGCAGGCCAAAAATGTATATGCAATTTTTTCCATTCTTCGTAATCTCAAGTCTCAAATCGGGAAGTAAGCATCAAACATTCACATTGCCGAGTCCGTTTAGGGATATACTCGCTTCACTCGGCAAGTGTCCCCGGATACTCGCCCGATTGGGAGCTTCCAATGCCAACCAAACGCATCGCCGTTACCAGGAAAGGAGAGCAGCCTCCTGTGGAGATGGGTTCGTTCTTGCCCGTGGCGCGCTCCCATAAGGTCAAGTCGAGTGCGGCGCCGTCATGCGGGCCGCCGGTTTTGTTCGATTCACATCACCTGTTTACGAAGCTCCCGGCAGGAAGATCCAGTAGGGAATACAAAGTGAATGAGACCGTCTTTTCGCAAGGCGACACCGCAGACGCGGTGTTTTTCGTTCAGAGCGGAAAGATTAAGCTCACGGTTGTGAGCACGCATGGCAAGGAAGCCGTCATCGCCATCTTGCCGGAAGGCAGTTTCTTTGGTGAGGGCTGCCTCGCGGGCCGGCCATCGCGCATGGCCACCGCCAGCGCAGTCGAGCCGAGCACGGTCTTCCGCGTGACTAAGCAGGCGATGGTGGCACTTCTCCACCAGGATGCTGAGTTCGCGGAGCACTTTCTCGCCTATCTTCTTTCCAGGAACATTCGCATGGAGGCGGACCTTGTGGATCACCTGTTCAACTCCAGCGAAAAACGCCTCGCGCGGCTTCTCCTCATGATGGCCAACTTTGGTCGCGAGTCCAAGCCCATACCGGTCATCGCAAAAGTGAGCCAGGAGACTCTAGCCGAAATGATCGGTACTACTCGTTCGCGAGTCAGCTTCTTTATGAATCGGTTCCGGAAATTGGGCTTCATTGAATACGACGGCGGCGACATGCAGGTTCACAGTTCACTTGTCAGCGTCGTGCTCCACGATTAGCGGCCAGGATGTTCCTCGGCCGTCCCACTCTACGCCGTGACTGCCGCCGCCTGCATCATGAAGCTATTGATCGTCTGCTTCAATTGCGAGTCGCATTCGTCGGCAATCGTCATAACGTCCCCAAGCAACAGGCTGAAGTTCACGGTGCTCAGGTTCTTCTCCAATGTGTGGAAGATGCTAACCTGCAAAATCCTGGATTCCTCGATGATCATCGAAACTGAATAACCTTGTGTTTTACGAATCTTGCCGTGGGCGACGGCGGCTTCTGACACCTGTTTTGTTCCTAGCTCTCGCGGTACCCTCAAGCGGTGAACAAGTTCCTGAAGAAGTTTCGGCAGGTGCCCTGTGCGTTGCGCGCGACTCAGTGGCACGCAGGTCAGCTCACTCTCCAAGTCCACCCTGTCTAGCCAATCCTGGATGGTCACCACGACATCACGCTCAAGTATGCTGGCCACTCGTTCTATATGGGTCGGCTTCCGTGCTTCCCGTTTTGTCAGTTGGTCGCGAATTACCGTAATAAGCGCGGGCATGGCCATCGGTTTCAACAGCACTTCGTCAGCTTGCAACAGGATCGCTTCCGCCGCCTCCTGCAATGCAGGGTACCCGGTGAAAACCAAGGTGACTGCATTCGGATTCGTGTGTCGCATGGCGCTCACGACCGTAAAGCCGTCACCGGCTTCCGGCATGTGCAAATCGGTTAAGAGGACGTCAAAAGGCTTAGTAGCGACCAAATGCAGTGCCTCGGCAGCGTTGGCGGCTGTCGTGACCTGGAATTTACTAGCCTCCAGCACGGCTCCCATTGCGGTGCGTAGTTCCTCGTTGTCGTCCACCAGTAGAATTTTAGGTTGCTTCGACCTGATCTTTGCTGTAGTCAAATTTCACGCTCTCTGCCCGACTGTTATCGAGCAGACCCATTAGCTTTAGGTTACAAGATCAATTCACGCACTCACGCCGTTCAAAGACCGGCCACGGCGGACCCGGCGCGCAAGGCATCTGTTCTTATGGTTCTTGAAGGGGCATCATTATCGCAGGGGCTCTCGCGCAAAATGTATGCGACGCGCAGTTGGAGATGTCTTGGCAGACTCTGATATCCCTCTCGAAGGTCTGAGAGAAGTTTGCGTGCAGCCTGGATGTCGCCGTTCATGTTCATCTGCGCCTCTTCGCTAAACCGGCCAGAAGTCCCATTGCAAAACCCGCGGCCAATGTTGCTGCCACCGTGGCCAGTGGACGTCGCTGAATGCACCTGCTTGACTCGTTGACGAGATCCTTGGCAGCGTCGCTGCTCTGCTTGACTGCACGTTTAGCTGCTCCTACGCCATCCTCAATCGCGCCTGCTACCGCCGCTGTTACGCGGGAAGCCTCGCGGACCGAATCAGCGATCTGCTCGCCGGCCTTTTCTAAAATGCAGTGCGGCATTTAATTCCTCCATTTCGCTTCTGATCTGTTGACAGTCTGTCATCGGCATGAGGCAAAGACTGTTCAATTCTGCTCACTGCCTTGTATTCAGCGCGGTAGATATACGGCGACGTCCGGCTCAGTTTGCCTCCACTTGATCGACGCGCTTTGTCATTTCATGCACAAGGCGCTAGCCTTCGAAAGTTCGCCACCGTTGCGCACATATAGAAGATGTTTAAGTACCAGACTCGTGTGCCGCCATGAAGGCCTTCGGCCGGCCCGATTCCGACCATCGCATCGGAATTCCGAGGAAGTGATCAATCTTGAACAGACTGGCTTTCTCTCGCCGCATACCTTTTGATCTGTGCGTGGCGCATGCATTTCACTCATCGCTCAGCCGCGCGTGAAGTTTCAGGGGGATTCAAGAATATGAACACGACTGGAATTGTTGCTGGGTTTGCGTGGCCTCGAATGGGCATGCGTTTGTTCGCGCCGCTATTGGCTCTCTTCTTTGCGACTGTGCCGCTCGTGGCGCAGCAAAACGTGCAACCTCCTGCGCAGGCGCCATACGCGCAGCAGGCTCCCGAACAGTTGCGGCAACTGGTGGCTCCCATTGCGTTGTATCCGGACGCTCTAGTGGCACAGGTTCTAGCCGCGTCAACGTTCCCTGAGCAAATTGTCGAGGCAGACAGATGGGTGCAAGCGCATCCTGACATGAAGGGTGAGGCTCTGGGTCGGGCCGTGAATCGGCAGTCGTGGGATCCAAGCGTGAAAGCCCTCACCGCGTTTCCGTCCGTTCTTGGGAATATGGACAAGAATCTCTCATGGACGTCATCCCTGGGAGATGCTTACTTCAATCAGCAACAGGATGTGATGGATGCCGTGCAGTCGATGCGTCAGCGGGCGGAAGGAGCCGGCAACCTGCGGACCACGCCTCAGCAAACCGTAACGACGCAAGACTCGTCGATTGTGATTCAGGCTGCCAACCCCGACGTCGTTTACATCCCTGCGTATGATCCGTGGCTAGTTTACGGAGGACCCATTATGGCGTGGCCGGGATGGTATCAGTATCCCGGAATCTGGTATGGCGGCCCTTACATATCGTTCGGCCCGGGCTTTGGAATCGGCTTTTTCGGAGGCTTTGGATGGGGCTGGGGCAATTGGGGATTCGATTGGCACAACCACTATGCGATGTTTAACCATGGCCGCTACTATTCGCGGAGCAACACGTTTTATAACCGCAGCAGCTATGCCCGAGGCGCTCGTACAGGCGTAGGCAACCGTAGCAATGCATCCGCCAGGCCATTCAACGGGAACTCGAGAGCTGCCCGTGGATACGCTGAACCCCGCGGCCAGAGCGGCGTGCGCTCGGGAGCTTTCAGCAACTATGGACATGGCGGGCAGGCAAGGAGCTTCTCTTCACGAGGCAGCGCCAGCGTTGGCGCAGCGCGCAGCAGCGGCGGTGGACGCAGCAGCGGTGGCGGTGGACGCAGCAGTAGCGGCGGTGGTGGACATGGCGGCGGTGGTCACAGGTAATCGCTGCATCCTTCTTTTGCTAACTGTTCGTCAAATTTCGAAATGGAGAGAAACCGTATGCGGCCATCAAAGCTGAACTTCAACACATCCTCTTGGACGATTCTTCCTGAACTCGCCGTGCTGGCGATTCTTCTTGTGGCCTTCCTTCCCGTTCCCTCCATGGCTCAGCAACAGGGCCAGAAGACGTTTTCCTCACCGGAAAGCGCGAGCGATGCATTAGTGAAGGCGGCGCAGGATAACGACGAAAGGACGATGATCAAAATTCTTGGCCGTGATGCAAGGCAAATCGTCTCCTCTGGAGACGATGCCGAGGACGCAGCCAGTCGCGCCAACTTCGTGCAGAAATACAGCGAAATGCATCGCCTGGTAAAAGAATCGGACTCAACTACCGTGCTGTACATTGGGGGCGAGAATTGGCCAACACCCATCCCCATCGTGAACAAAGGAAAGTTCTGGTACTTCGATACCGAGGCGGGGAAAAAGGAGATCCTGTACAGACGAGTCGGTCGGAATGAAATGTCGGCAGTACGCATCTGTCAGGAACTCGTGGCTGCACAAAAGGAATACTACCCTGGCCACAACAACGAATATGCCCAGAAGATTTTCAGCGATAAAGGACAGCACAACGGACTGTACTGGGTAACCGCTGGCTGGGAACCCCAGAGCCCCGTCGGACCATTGGTCGCGGAGGCAAAGGGTTATAGCTATCGGCAGGCTGGGAACCCGGCTCCGACCCCTTACCGTGGATACTACTTCGAGGTCATTACGCGTCAAGGGAAAGACGCCCCGGGCGGTTCAAAGGACTACATTACAGATGGCAAGATGACCGGAGGCTTTGCATTCCTTGCCTATCCCGCCGAATATAGGTCGTCTGGCGTGATGACATTCATCGTCAATGAAAATGGAGTTGTTTTGCAGAAAGATCTCGGCCAGAAGACGGATGTCGTGGATAAGATCATAAAGGCATACAATCCGGATTCCAGTTGGCAAAGGGCCGAAGAGCAGCAGGAAGAGAGTGCGGATAACCTCATTACACCTTAGAAATATCTTCCTAAGTCTAGGGCGTGCCAGTGCCCAGCGGACTCCAAGATCTCGCTGGATGCAAAGGCTGTTGAAGGCGACGGGCTCCGGTGATCACCGGGGCCCGTACTTCGCGGAGGTTAACCCAGCCAAGGGCCTTTACCGTTACTTGCCCGGAGCAGCCTTGCCGTCACCTTGAGTCAACGGCACGCTTCCCGCCGGCGGCTTTACGCTGAACCCAACTTCCGCCCTGGCGTTTTGCAGTGGTATGCCGTTTGCGTCCACCTCTATCACGGTAATAACGTGTTGGCCTGGGCGCACCCCCGTAAAGGTGCATTCGGTTTCGGAGGTCTTAACGGGATCACGACCGTCCAGTTGAATTACAAAATTGTTATCGCCTCCCGCGGGATTGGGGCGGACCAGTTCGAAGTGTATCGTGACATAGCTGTTTGCGAGGGCTTGTCCGGTACGCGGGTGCAAAATGCGAACGGCGGAGTTCCGGAACTGGGTGGAGCCTCGATTCGCCTGTGACGCATCCTGCGCGATTGTACTTTGGGATAGCGCCGCCGCGAAGATCCCCATGGTCGCCAGCGTAAGCACGAGTTGAATGCTTCTTCTTTTCATGATAGTGCCTTCACTTTCTTCAGAACTCACCCTTGTGGCAGCTCTCGCACAACGCTGTCTGACTGGCAAACTTCGCTGGCAGTAGGCTCACGTTCTCTGAGTGATGCGGTTGGTGACAGGAGAGGCAGTTGATCTCGGGCGTACCCTTGCCTAGCGCGGTGTTTGGACCGCTAACTGGGTGTCCTTCAACCGGGTGATCGGCGTTCAGTCTCTTGTTTAAGCCGATGTACTGCCAACCTTTCAATTGGCTGAGAGTCAGAGTCACTCCCCACGGAACCCTCGCGGTCTGCTGTTTCACCTTTACCTTGAGACGGGACCGGACGTGACAACCCATGCAAAGGTCTTGCGGTGGAGCTAATAGCTGGTTTGGCCAGTTGCTGGAGTGCGGCGAGTGGCAGACGATGCAGTTTCCCTGCGCATATGGACCATGCAAGATCTTCTCGCTGGACTTCGCGTGGCAGGAGAAGCACAGTTCTCTTGTCGGGGCTACTAGTTTGATGTCCGTCACGCCTTTTACCTGAGTTACAACGTGGCAGGTAGTGCATCCCATCGCAATCGCGGAGTGTACATGCTTGCCCGTTGCCTTATCGGAATGGCAGGCAGTGCAGCTGGCCGTGTCCGAATTCTTTCCGAGCGGCACGGGATGTTGGGCAGCACGTGCGCCTGCTGATAATGCGGTAAGCGAAACAAGAAGACACGCCGCGTGCCGTGTCCATTGAAAAGCTCCCGTAATTGATGCTGGCGTCTCTCGTGGAACTGGCATGAACTTCTCCAAAAGCGGCGATCCACAGACAACGTTGCTAATTCAGCGTTCGATCGTGAGGCTCAATGGACAGGCTGAACCGTCCAGAAATGATTCTGGGCGCCCGTTTTATCGGATGCCCAGTCCATAAAGCTATAGATGGACGGTCTCGGATCGCTCGTCGTGCAGCCAATAGGGAGCAAATCCATAGTGTGCGAAGAGTTGGTCTTCATACTCACGGGTAATCGGTGCGGACTTGTCGAACTCCGGGCCTGTCTGGATAGCTTCGCGGGATAGCCCGACATAGACTGTTGAATCTGTCCAACTCACCCGTCGAATCCACGAGGGCGAAACCAATACCTTCTTGCCCGGCCACCAGTTCCGCGTTGCAACTTCAATGTAGCGGATCGCCCACGTTTCATCGTCCAGAACGAAGCCATCTACATGCCCGATGTTGCCGTCCACCGCCTCAATGGAATAGCCAGTGACGGCTTCCGTGCTGCGCAGGTGCGTATCCGTAGACTCCCTGCGAATTTTGTCCGCAGCGAGTTCGCCGTTGAGGTAGCCGGTCGGATCGACCAGTCCCATCGGATATAAGCCCCAATAGTAGGGGTACCCATAATATCCAAGGTATGTCGCCTCATCTTGGCGGGAAACCGGACGGTGCGTGTCGATATTGGGGCTGTTCTCCACCTGCTTCATCGTCAACGCCACATCGAGACGTTTGCCCTGCCAGTCCGTAGTGATCACGGACAGCGGCGAGATCAGCACTTCCCGGCCGCCAAGCCAGCTGCTGGGCTGTACCGTGAGATAACGTATTGCCCATGTTTCATCGTCAAAGTAGAACTGATCCACAGTCCCAATCTCGCCGTCCGTAGCCCGGATCGCGAGGCCCTTCAATTGCGTAGCATTCGTTAACATATTCTTGCCCTCCAGGGCTGTTGCCAATGGCGAAATCTCGCACCTCAAGAAGATCTTAGGGTGCAGAGTCCGCTTTTTCGTGACTGGCCGCTTGCAAAGACGAATTGAGCGAACCTACTGATCAGGCGAGTGCCGAGTCCGCGCTTATCCACTCGAACTCACTCATGCCTAATTTTTCACTTCAGCTTAGGTTCTGCGGTGAACCTACCAACAGATGCTTGCCCATTATTGAAGTTCCGGCGGGCAAAGACTGGTCAATAGTGAACAATTCTTGAAATCGCTCACTAGTTGCCGGACCGGTTTTTGAGGAGCCTCGCAGCACCCTTGCCAGCGACCAAACAGATGTGGCCCGCCGATTAACGGCGGACCACAGTGCGATCGCGATTTGCCGAATAATTACTTCTTCGCGGTCTTTCTCTTTCTTGACGAATGATTCGCCGGCTTGCCCGTCTGTTCACTATCGAGCAGGGCCAATGAATCCGCTGCGTTAAACGGGTATTCCCGGACCGACTCTTGAGGTTTTTGACCGGGCTTGTTCAATGTGATGTCCACACGGCGATTGCTTGCGAGGATGATCGTATTCATATGATCAAGCAATTTCTGCCGTTGTTCGGTGCTCAACTCAGGGTTGCGTTCAACCGCGCTTCTCACCTGAGCGTCGGTTAGTTCTTGCTGTTTGCCGAACGCTTCAGTGTGAATGCTGGCTGCGGCAACGCCCTGTTCGACCAGAAAACGCTTGGTGCGTTCAACTCGCCGTTCCGTAAGCGCCTGATTGTATTCCACGGAACCTCGAGGGTCGGCGTGGCCTTCAAGAGTTAAGCGAGCATCCGGCTTGCTTTGAAGATAGGTTTGGAAATCCCTAGCGAGTGCAACCAGGGTTTTCTCCTGGCTGGCCAGCAGACCGCCGTCAGGATGCTCGGGCGTGGGCTTGGCGGTCGCGAAATAAATGCTGTGCAGAGCAAGCCTCTTCTCAATTGCAGTGGCTTCGGCTTGCGGTTGCGGAGCTGGCGCTTGCACGTTCACCGTGGTTGTTGCAGAACCCTGAAGTGGCGGATTGCGGTCGTCGCTCGCATTGCAAGTCACGATGATCGTCCCCGGCTCTGCACCTCTGGTGCTGAGGATGGTGGTAGAGGTGTTCCCGTTCACGCTTCCGCCGTTGGAGGCATAGCTATAGGTCAGGCGGCGTCCATCCGGGCTGGTAGCGGTCGCAGTGATCGTGGAGGATTCGCCGACCTGCACCGTAGCAGGGTTCGAGGAGCAAGAGATGGCTGGGGGATTAGACTGCTTCACAACGAAGCTGGCGTTACAGGAAGCATTACCTGCACGGCTGCCGTTGCTTAGTGTCGCCGTGACTTGATAAGAACCAGGTGCTAGTCCAGTGGTATCGATCTGCGTGGAAGCGCCGCTGCCGGATACTCTTGCTCCGGTACCGGACCATGCGTATATAACCGTGCGCTTCGGGTTGAAATTAGATCCGCTGGCGGTGGCGGTTACAGGCTCGCCTGCGAAGACTTGCAGTGGCTGTATCGCGCAGGCCGCGCTGGAAGCTATCGAGGGCGCTCCGCCGAACATAAAGACAAGACCCGTCTGCAGTCTCGCGCCATGAAGAACCGTAGTCGGAGTGGAGGCCGAAGGACCGTATCGGTAGCTGGACGCTACATAGTCGGCGCGGACCAACCGCCATGCAAAATGCCTGGAGAGGTTGACATCCAGACCACCGCCAGCCATCACTCCTAGTTTGTCAATGTGGTGGAAGGCTTCGGGGTAAAGACGCTGGTCGCCAACGAGCACCTCAAGAAATGGCGAGAGATGGCGACGGCGGAACGTGAACTTGGGACCGACCGACAGGTTGGAAAAATCAACGTGGTCCATTCTGTTTTGGCTGATTCCCCAGTGATCGCTGGCGTCGAGCGTGATCCCGAAATGCTGGGTGAAATCATAGGTGGCGCTGGCTCCAGCTCCACGCAAATTCCAGTCCAGGTGACTGCTCTGCGGAATTGCTCGTTGCGAAAAGGTTCCATGCACATCTGCACCGGGATACAAAAATGAGTATCCACCGTAAAGCTCCCATTTGGGAGCTGGTTGTTCCTGAGCCACGGCCAATGTGCCAAACGCACACAGGACAACAAGCGCGGATAATACCCGGCCAAAATGATTCTTGAAATGAAATGTCATTGTGAAAGCTTCTCCCGAAATTGTTACATCAAGTACGCTTGAATAATTGAGGTGAAGTTGCAGGTGCAATCGTAGCGACTCTCAATCTTGTAATCTGTTCAACATTGCTCATATGCCAAACAGTTCGGGAGTAAGTAGCCGGTCTATGCGAGTGCAGGTGCGAGAACGTGCTGCGCGATTGTCGCTTGGCGCAAAGTAAACGCCTTTGCCCTCTTTCGGTTGTCGATCGAATACACAAATCGCAAACCATGGAGGCCTAAGGCGGGTGCAGGCGTCGCTGAAATGCTCAGACGAGGAATGGGGCCGTTATGCTGCGTCGGCGGTCGGAGAAGGCTCTTTGGCTTCAACCAGGGGAACGTTGACCAGATGCTCACTCAAGAACCAGGCCTGGAGCTCACTCGTACGCAGCACCTGGCTGACCACCAGATCGTTCGTGCCATCATCGCCCAGAGCGGACGCGCGGCGCGCCAATGTACGACATTCACCAATAATGATCTTGTGCGCATCCAGGAGACGGGATAGTTGTACCGGGACCTCTTCGCGGCCGCGAGGAGGACGCTCTATCTGTGTCGTTTCAGCCACGTCCGCCGCCATGGCTATGCTGACGCCTCCCAGTAACTGAACTCGCTCGGCGATCGTGTCAACCAATGCCGCCTGCTCGCCGTGATGCTTGTCGTAGAGCAGATGGAGCTGGTAGAACGTTGGTCCCGAGACCTGCCAATGGGACTTCTTGTAAAGGTCGCGCAGAGTCATGGTATCGGCCAGGAGAGTATTGAGTTGTTCGGTCATCTCAAGACGGACCGGTTCCTCAAGCTCGAGCGGCAGTTGATGACTTACCGTTCCGTAGTGCTGGAGTTCCCCAACATGCTGATGAAGCCTGGGTTGGGCGTAGATAGTTTCGGTAGCGTTCCCAGCATCGTTCTTCTTTATCACAGTTTCTCCTTCTTCCTGGCAATATGCCTTCTCTTCTCGTGTTTGTGGTTGTCGGCTGTGCACTACTTTGTCGCCATAGCGTAGCCGCGTCTGCGGATGCACTCCCGCTTCCTATGAAACTATCTACGTCTTGTTCTTTGAAAGATGGTCAAAACGGCTCAGCGTCCGGGTTTCTATTCTGGGATTCTAGTTTCGCGTATTTCCAAAGGAGACGTCGACAATGTCAAATCAGAACAGCACACCGCGACCAGTTCACCCGGAGATTCCAGCGGAGAGTGAAAAGCTGGACGAGCAGGAAAAGTTGGATCGAGTTGCCAACGAGGCGGCGGAACAAGCAGGAAAAACGGAGCAGCGCTACGACCGTGCGCATGATATCTTCACGAAGTAAGTGGAACGCGCGGTACCCAATGCTCGCCCATGGGGGGCTGCCGGCTATCCGCGCAGTTACAACAGATGAAGTGCTCCAGTGCGCAGAGATCGAAGATCTGGTGGGTTTATAAATGGAAACGCATATACCGTTCTCTCAAGAAACCAACGATTTGGCCCGGAGCCTGCTTGCTTACGAAGCCGCTTGCACCACCTCTGAATCGACGGAATCCGTGGCCGTTCGAGTTTGCGAAAAACTGCGCGAGCCGCTTTCTGCGATTGCAGGGGTTGCTGGCTATCGCTCACTCTTGGCTCGTGCTCTGATGTTAGCGAGGGCGGGAGCTCCAGACCTTGACGCTCTGCAAGTCATGGATGATGGAAAGCTTCAGAGCTCTGAGGAGCCTCCGTCGCACATTGACCAGCGCCATGCCTCCGAAGGCGACATCCTGCTCACGACCCGGTTGCTCGGCCTGTTTCTTTCCCTGCTCGGCGCGGCTGTGACGCTCCGACTGGTGCAGGATGTCTTTCCGAACCTCATGGTCACGACTGAATCGGGCACAATCACCCCATTCGAAGACATCCTGAAAGAAGTTGGCGATTTGAACAGAGTCAGTGATCGACTTGAGTTGTTAGCGAACCGGAACCCTTCCGTTGAAGAGGCTCTTCTGAGCGTCTCGGGAAATGTCCGCAACACTGCTACTACATTGGAAGTTCTTGCGGTCATTAAAAACAAAGCGGCCCAGCCTCAGAAGAAAACAGCAAAGGAACGGCGAAAGGGCTATTTGATGTGACTCCAGAAGTTGCTTGGTTGGGGATGTGGCGGAACACTATCGCGCTTGGCCGCCGATTATTGGCGGATGCAGCCGGCAGAGCCACTGCAGTGTCCTCTCGATCAATTCCCCTGACCAAGCGATGAGCGTACTATTGGGCCTGAGTTGCATGCCAAGTGTAACTTCGGATTTACACGGAAACGGAGCGATGCTTCCACTAGGAGCGCGAGATTTGGCCCAGCACCTTCTTGATCAAGAGGCTGCTGCTGACAAGGCTTCCGTGTCAACGGAGTCTGCGGCCGTTCGCGTCCATGAGAAGTTGTGCCGAAGTCTATGTGTACTCGCCGGAGTTGCCGGTTACCGCTCGCTCGCTTCTCGTGCTCTGATTTTGGCGAGCGCGAAAGCTCCAAGCCTTCGCGCCATGCAGGTCACGGCGGATGGCTCTTTGCAAGTACTCAGCGAGGCTGAATTAGCGATCAACGAACGTCAGGCTGGTGAGGATCGAGTCATTCTGCTTGCGGAATTACTAGGGCTACTTCAATCATTTATAGGTAAAGCGTTAACGTTGCGGTTGCTAAGGGAAGCATGGCCGAATGCGGTTTTTGACGATTGCAATTCTGGGGATGGAGAAGAGCATGAGCGCACAAGATAAAGTTGTAATTAACAATCTGCCAACCGGGGTGCTCGGTCTTGATGAGATCGTTGGCGGCGGCCTCCCTGAATTCTCTTTCAACATTATTGCGGGTGCTCCTGGGAGTGGAAAGACCACGCTGGCCCACCAGTTCGTGTTCGCGAATGCGACCCAGGAGCGTCCGGCGCTTTATTTCACCGTGCTCGGTGAGTCCGCCATTAAAATGCTGCGCTACCAACAGCAGTACACGTTTTTTGATCCGGCCAAGTTGCCCAACTCAATCCGTTTCATCAACTTGAGCCAGGTTGTGTTAGAGAAGGATTTGGGCGAGGTCTTAGCGGAGATTATTAAAGAGGTAGAGAAAACCAATCCCGCCGTGGTGGTGGTGGACTCCTTCCGCACGATGGTGCGCAAGCCTCAGGACGGCTCTAGTGATATGGGCCTGCAATCTTTCATCCAGCAACTGTCGCTATTCTTGGCGAGTTGGCAAGCTACGACCTTTCTAATCGGTGAATACGCCGAAGATGAGTTGCGCGACAATCCTATATTTACCGTAGCCGATGGTCTCTTCTGGATGAGCCAAATCGCTGAACGAAATTCGGTCGTGCGCAAATTGCAAATCATAAAACTGCGCGGGCAGGCTTCGGTACCGGGTCTGCACACCTTTCGCATTACCGATGCCGGCCTGCAGGCCTTTTCTCGTACTTTTGGGCTGAGCGGACACAAGAGTAAACCACCCAGCGACCGTCGCCTCTCCATTGGTATTCCGGAGTTGGACAAGATGATGGGCGGGGGAGTTCCTGAAGGTGATAGTGTCCTGGTGACGGGAGCTTCAGGGACGGGAAAATCGGTTTTGGCTACCCAGTTTATTGCCGAGGGGATTCGCCAAGGCGAGCCCGGTATTGTGGCGGTGTTTGAAGAGCGTCCGCAAGCGTATGCGGATCGGGCTGGCAGTTTCGGCTTGGACTTGGAAGCGCCGCAGAAGGACGGAACGCTGCTGATCCTCTACCTTCGTCCACTCGACCTTTCGGTTGACGAAACCATGAACGAGATCCTCGATGCGGTCAAGAGGATTGGCGCCAAGAGGCTGGTGATTGATTCGCTCGCTGGATTTGAAATGGCATTGTCACCCGGTTTCCGCGAAGATTTCCGCGAATCTCTATACCGCATGATCTTCGCATTGACTGGAATTGGGGTGACGATCCTGAGCACTGTCGAGGTGGACGAGTCTTTTACTGAATTCCCATTCAGCACTTACTCGATTTCATTTCTCACCGACGACATTATCCGGCTACGGTATGTATCTATTGAAGGCGAGCTTCGCAAGATTTTGGTCATCATCAAAATGCGTGGTGGCAGCCACAGCCAGGATATCCGCGAATATGAAATCACCTCCAAGGGTATGGTCATTGCCACTGAACGCCTCAAGAACTACCAGCGACTCATTACGGGGATTCCGGAGCGGATGAACCGATTCGGCGACGAGGAAGAACTTTCACCGAAGCCTTGATTTGCCGGTTTACCCCGGTTGTTTTGGAAACCAGAAAACCGGACGGAAGCGCGGCAGTGGGTACTTGCAACTGCTCCCTTCGCCGACTAAGTCCCGTCCGGTATGCAACACATCCGTACTACTTTACTGACGCCACTAGGCCTTTTTTCCAGGCTTCGGCTTTGCGGAAGAATCCTGCTGTGGCTTTTCGGGATGGTGGTGATTGTGATGCGCTACCGCCTTGGCGATATCAGCCGCGGAAAGCTTGCTCTGGTTTTCGGAGTGCAATATATCGTTTTCTGGCGCCGTGCTCGTCGTGGGCTTGTCCATAAATCCTCCTAGTGTAAGGGAACGTTCGTTGGTTGCTGCGGAATGTGCGATTCGTTCCGCCCCGTGAGGTGTCTTCCGTAATTTTCGTTAGCGGAAAACGTCATTACACATCCATGTACTCTGGGTGATAGTCCTTCCAAATTCCCGTTGCCGGCGAGATCACATGGATGGGCCATTCTTCAGCGTATTTCGCGGTTCTTGCCCATTGCCAGGCATGTTGAAGTTCAGACGAATCGAAATAACGTGTTTCCGATTCCAGAATCGCGGCCCCGGAGGTGAGCATGGCCGCAAGGGCTTCCCAACCGTGTGCTCCTACGACCGCCATACGGGCGATATGGTCGGTGTGCTTTTGCAGAAACCTCAATTCCTCCCAGCCTGCCTTCCATTCGGCCCCGCTCATTTCCGTCAGATCCGCGAGAATTCCGATTGGGTGCTTTTTCTGCTGGGCAATGAAGAATTCAAGCTGCGGTTCAAATACCTTGAATTGTTCGTCCGTTAGCTTACCAACCACGCGAAAGCCGAACGCGACCCCTTCGGACTCCTTGAGACGTTCAATCATAGGCTCACCTTTATCTTCCGGAACTTTACTCCAGCCTTGCGAGGGGGCAAGCATTCTGGCTGACCAGCTCGCGCCGAAGCGCCGTAGCAACAAGTATCTTGCAGTGCTACCGCGAAAGCTGTGCAGTATTGCTCAGAAGAGCTTTGTGGAAGACTCGGGAAATGCTAATCGTGGAGTACGACGCTAACCAGGGAGCTGTGAACGTTCATCTGACTACCGTTGTATTCGATGAAGCCCATTTCCCGGAACCGGTTCATAAAGAAGCTGACTCGCGATCGGGTCGTGCCGATCATTTCGGCGAGCGTCTCCTGGCTCATTCTGGCGATAAGCGGGATTGGCTTCGATTCCTGCCCGAAGTTGGCCATCAGTAGAAGGAGTCGTGCCAGACGTTTTTCGCTGGAGTTAAACAGGTGATCCACAAGGTCGGCTTCCATGCGGATGTTCCGCGCAAGAAGGTAGGCTACAAATTGTGCAGCAAACTCGGGCTCCTGATGGAGCAGCGCGATCATCGCACGCTTTTCGAATCGGACAATTGTGCTCTTCTGGTCGGTGCTGGCCGTCGCCATGCGGAGCGGTTGCCCCACCAAACAGCCCTCGCCGAAGAAGCTAGCTTGCGTCAAAATGGCAATCACTGCTTCTTTGCCACCCTTGGACACGACGGTGAGCTTCACTTTGCCACTCTGGACGTAGAAGACTGCATTCGCAGCTTCACCTTGGGAGAACACACGCTCTTCGGACAAGTAGACCCGAGTAGATTTCCCGGCGGAGAGTTTGGCCAGCAGCAGTTGCGCGTCGAATGAATCAAGTCGTTCCGGCGGAGGTGGCACAAGGAGCAAAGCGGGCTTTCTCTTCTTCGTGGTTCCAACGGCAGCTCGGACGGCCACAGAACCCTCCCCTTCGGTCAGTATTGGGAGCTTCGCCAAGTGAGTCACAGTATATCGCAGGCCAGAGTGCTTCTGCCGCAATGTCCTGATTTACTTCGACCGGTAAGCGCGACGCACGCCCGGTCTCCGTGCCAAGTCAATCCGCCGTTTCCTGCAACGCGAAGGTGAGAGCCATGCAATCGGCTACCCCTCCCATGGTCAGACCTGCCGCGCAGTATTCCTCGTTGAGAGCGGTCAGCATGGGCCTCGGTTCTTGCTGTCGCTCCAGAAGATTCTGTAGGTGGGCTCCGTCGCGCCGCAAGTGGGCCAGGCCTTCGAGCCCGCAGCGATGGATGGCTGTCGTATCCTCCACCCGCTGCATGAGCACTGACAACAGATAAAAGGCGGCGTGTTCCGGGTCCCATCCCGCCTCCAGAGCTTCCCGGTACTTCGGCCACCCATGTTCGAATACGGCAGGTAGGCCTTGTTCGGCTTCAGCCCGGATGCCGCGCAGCCCATAACGGTTCCGGATCCCCGACCCGTGAGAGTCCCGCGATCCGATGTGGGCGAAAAGTCCTTTGGCGATGTTCGAGATTTCCTGCCGGACAGAGTTCACGCGCCCATCGCAGGCGCACGTGGCCATCAGCACCAGACCAGACAGGAAGATGAATCCCTTGTGCGCATTGGCGTGGATTTCCCGGTACATGCGGTCTTCGGCGTCGATCCCGGCCTGCACAAAATATTGCAGTGGGCGTTGCTGCCGGTGGCACGCCAGGATGTCCTCGAAGTAGAGTGGCAGTAGTTCGGCGGAGGCGCGCATTGCCGCGTAAGAAAGATCCACGTGGGAGCCACTGTCGTGGCAGTCCACCAGCCCAGGTTTCGGCGTTAAGTTCAATTCGCGTAGAACTCCGATGCCCAAGTTGATTGCCAGCGATTCTGGGACGATATGGCTCGGAGACGGCACCAGGGGCCTCAGCAGGGAATCCACGCGTTCGACGAGTTCCACCTGAGAATGACGCCGCAAGAGGATGCACTCGCGCGCGGGCGCGGAACAGAGCAGGCAGGTTCGCGGTGGAAGCCCAAGGCTGGCCCGGTCCACCTGGGTACCATTCGAACCATAGACATCGATATCGAGAAGCCGCGCCGAGAAATCTCTCTCCTCGATGACCATGGTCGCCCGTTTCACGTCGATGGGTGGCCGATTGGAACACGCGATACAAAAAGAACCGAGGATATCCTGTCGGCTAAGCAACACTCTCAACCCGATGGCCTGCTGGAGTAACTCTATTGCGTTGCGGAGCAGGCGAGATACACCGGGGCGATGCTTATCGGCTCCGGGAACGTTGGTACTGACAAAGAGAAACGAGGCCGCATCTTCCGGCCTCGCCTCACCCAGCGTGTGATCGAGTTCCCGTTGGCGGGCATCCCTGGCATCCAGGAAATCCGATCGCACATTCATTTGCGGACGCGCCGCACCACATCGATAATCGACCCGTCGCGATACTCGATGAGAGCTACCACGTCGTCCTCGAATTCCACGGCTCTCGGCTCGCCTGTTATTTGAGTAATCTCATCTCGGAACTGGCGAATGTCCTTGAGCGGCAGCTTTCTGCGCAGCAGCTCTTTCTTGAGGTCAACATGCTTGTCGGCGACACAGATGCCCCGTTCGGTAACGATAACGTCCACGGTTTCGCCCGGCGTGGTGACGGTAGTTACAGCTTCTCGGACGATTGGGAGCCTGCCGCGCATGGAGGGCGCTACGATGATAGCCAGCTTCGCACCCGCCGCCGCATCACAATGACCGCCGGTGTTGTGCAGGAGATAGCCGTTAGATTCCGTGTTGACGTTGACATTGAAATCCACGTCCACTTCCGTAGCCCCGAGAATCACGCAGTCAAGCATGTTTACCACCTCTCCCCGATTGTAGGGATTGGCATAGAGACTGGCGCTGATCTCGCGGTGTCCAGGATTGCGGCGGAGCGATTCCACGGCCTTCAGGTCGAAGCACTGGACATCGAAGAGCGTTTCGAAATATCCCTGTTCCAGCATGTCCACGAAGTATCCGGTAATTCCTCCACAGCCGAAACTACCCTTGATTTTTCCCGCAGCCATTTTCTTGTGGATCAGGTCGGCCACGGCGAGCGAAGCGCCCCCGGCACCGGTCTGGAAAGAGAATCCGTCCGTGAGCAGCCCCGAAGCCTCAATGACCTCGGAAGCGTATTTTGCGATGAGCAATGCCGCCGGATCGCGAGCCAGACGCGTTGTGGTCGAGACAATCTTGGCGGGATCCCCCAGCGAGTCGATTTGTACGACGTAATCCACCTCGCTCTGGGAAATGCTGATGGGAGATGCCGGGAATCGAACCAGATTGTCGGTAACGGCGACGACTTTCTTGGCATAACGGGCATCGGTGTGGGCGTAGCCGAGGGAGCCGCAGGCCGAGGGTCCGTTGACACCGTTCAGGTTGCCGGTAACATCGCAGCAGGGAGCCGCAATGAAAGCGGCATCGACCTCAACCTCTCCCGTTGCAAGAGAACGTGCGCGGCCACCGTGGCTGCGAACCACGATAGGACAGTCGAGTTCGCCCTTGCTGACCAGTTCGCCGATGAGGCCGTTCACTCCGGTCTCGATTCGGGTAATCACGCCTTTGCGGATGTATGGAATGATTTCGGCATTCACGGCATGAATTGAAGTACACGCCAGGCCGATGTCCCGCAGACCCATGGCGTCGAATTCTTTGACGAGCGAGTTCAGGAGTATGTCCCCATTGCGAAGAGCGTGATGCGTGGAGATATTCATTCCGCTCTTCAACCCGCACATTTCGATGGCGGCTCGCAGCGAGGGCAATAGTTTGCTAGTGCCGTGGCCGCAACGCACCAGGGGCCGGGTGGACCGAAGCACTTCCGGTTTCCGGCTCCATGGGTCCATATAGGGGTCGAGCGTACGCCCTTTCCAAACGGCCGGGATCTCCCGTCCAAGACTATTTTTGGCCATGAATCACCTCATCAGAAAGATCGTATTCGATCATGCCGAAAGCTATGCCTTCGCGAAGGGTTCTAGCTGCGCGAGCTACCACCGGGGCATCGACCATCTTGCCCTTCATGGAGATGACGCCCGTACCCATTTCTCGTGCCCGTTTAATGGCATCCATCACTTGCAATGCGTGCTGGATTTCTTCATCCGTAGGACGGAATACCTCATGGATGATTTCGATCTGCCGCGGATTGACCAGCGACTTGCCGGTGAAGCCCAGACGCTTGATCAGCATGGTCTCCGTCCGCAGGGCCTCCATGTCGTTCACGTCCGAGAAGATCGAGTCTATGGCCTGTACTCCGGCGGCCTTGGCCGCCAAGACCACCAGGTTGCGAGCCGAGAACAGCTCCTCGCCAGACTTGGTACGGTTGATCTCCATGGAGGCCGTAAAGTCCTCGGCTCCAAAGGCGAGGGCCACGAGGCGTGGAGAGGACCGTGCCGTTTCGACGCAATTAAGCAGGCCCTGCGCGCTTTCGATGGAGGGAATGATTTTGAAATGGCCGATTTCCAGGCCTAGTTTCTCCTCCCATTCGGTGAGAAGCGTGTCGAGTGTTTCCACAATTTCTGGGTTATCGGCCTTGGGCAGCCGAATGCCGTCCGGCAATGCGGGCAGAATTTGCCGGAGATCCTCGGCACCGTAGGGAGTGTCGAGTGGATTGATTCGTACGAACATCTCCTTGTTCCTGTCCTGGTAGGAACGAAGAAAATTCCGGGCCAGCAGCCGCGCAGCGTCCTTCTCAACCAGCGGAACCGCATCTTCAAGGTCGATCATGACGCAGTCGGCTTCAAAGACCGGGATGTTCTGTAGCATGCCTGGCATGTTGCCCGGCACGTAGAGCAGGGACCGACGTAATCTTATGCTCGCGCTCATGGAAGTTTCACGCTCTTTTCTTCGAAGTAAATGGTGTCCACTCCGCTGGTAGCGGAGTGGTGGAGCTCAACGCCCTTCACCAGGTACTCGGCCAGCACGATTTCGCAGGTGGTGAAGACCTCTGCTTCCACCAGTCGCCCACCCACTACATCGCCCCCGGACTTGGAGCCGAGGATATAAAATTGCCCGGTAAGTTCTTTCTCCGCATTCTGGGCTATGTTGCCTTCCAGGCCGATCAACTCGAGTGGGCCTTCCAACTGGTTGGTTTTGAAGCGGGCCTCGGTCATCGGAAGGTGGGCACCCGCGTGGATGCCCGTGAATTCCACATCGCGGACCGATCCGACTGCCGATACCAGGGATGCGAACTGAAGCCCCTTGGAGCGTGCGAAGTCAAGAAGGGAAGCCGTGATTTTGTTCCCCGGATTGATTCTGATGATGAATCGGCGTCCGGTGAGGCATTCGCGGTATGACAGTTTTTCCATGATCATTCCCCTGAAGCCCGCCGCACCGCGGTTTCGATTCTCGCTGCGATGGCATAATCGAGCGCCCCACGGTCGGAGACCTGAATGTGACCCGCGCTGATTTCGAGTTCTTCGAGGGTCGAAGCGATTCGAGCGCGTATCAGATGTTCGTATTGCTTCTTCACGGTCGATTCGATATCGACCTGAAGGGTGTCGCTGGGCTCCACTACGACCATCAGGTCGCTCGACTGCATGGTGCCAGCACTGGCCTTGCGTAGGATTTGCATAAGCTATGCTTTCTCCATTTTGGATCGAAGCCGTTCGGCGATGGGACGGGCGGACGGCGATTGCAGAAATGCAAGGGTGGCTGATGGAACCAGCTCCCTGAGGGTGTCAAAATCGTTCGCTGCAAATGCGTCGCGCACGCGGGTAGCGCTGATGGGCAAGTCATTGGCCACGAGGCGGGGCAGCTCCACGCAACGGATTAAGTGCGCCTCAAGCACCTCTGCCATCATTTTGTTGTATGCCGCCGTGGTCTCGCATAAGGGTTCCTGCCCTACGAACCGGCAGGCCACGTGGAAGCAGGGGGCGATGCGCTCCGCAAACAAGAGCAGATCGATTTGCATCTGGGCCGCGGCGACCTCATCGAGCTGCTTCAGAAAGTAGGCAGGAAACGTGCCCGCGCTCACCGCATAGCGGGAGGTGTCCAGGACAGTCACGTTCGGGAGATGGGCTGTGGCCGCCTGTGCCAGCCTGAACCTCACAGCAAAAGGAAAGACCGACTGGTCCTCTCGCACCACGAATAGGTAGAGGCGATCCACCCGCCGCGCCGCGAATTCCACCAGGTGAAGATGGCCAAGGGTGAAAGGATTGCCGTTTATGACGACCGCTCCGTTGTTCCCCGGGGAGATCTGGGAAGCATGAAGGGCCAGATAAGCCTCCAGCCCGGGGCCATGTTCCAGCAGTGCAGTTTGGCCGTGAGTGACCAGCATACGAAAATTCAGGGCCTCGAAACTGGCCACGTTCTGGGGCATGGTAAAAATAAATACGGTGTCGTATCCCGCGGACATTGCCGACAGGATCAGCCTGGTCACCAATTCGCCCAACGCGTCCGTGCCTTGGTGGGAGGCTTCTATAACCAGCATTTTCAGAACGTATCCGGCGCGGGCACCGCACGCGACCAACTGGCCATCGTCAAACAGGCCAACCAGATCGTCAAACTCCGGCTCAAAGCGCAAGCCATGGGACTCTATCAGTCTCCGTGCCTCGTTCAGCGCGGGTTGATCGAACAAGATAGGCCCCACGGCAGATTCCTTTGGAGAGCCCAAGCTCGGATTGCTCAAGCTTACCTCTCTGACCGACGCAGATTTGCACCCTCCCCCGCCGGAACCTGCGCGAGATAGGAGGGCTTAGCCGGTATAAGCTTACTCCCCCGCGTCAATGTTTTGGTGGCACGGACACCGAAACATTGACGCTGTTCCGGCTCCGGGATACCAAGCGCCAGATGGGTTAGTAGACGCAATTAAGGGTAGGGAAGCATTCCGCGGAAATCAAATTGTCTGATCCGATGGCGCTCATAGAGGTCCTTAATCGCAGCCAATCACTGCACGCGCTTCGCCGTGATGGCCAAACTTTACGAGCGTTTTGTGGGGGGCGCTTGATTACGGCGTTTGTGAGCACTGTGATTGTGCTTCCGGCTGAGGGGGCCGATCCCAAGTGTCCGTGTTTGAAAATCAGGCAAAATACTCGCAACTCTGATTCCAATTCAGAGTAAGTCCAATTACTATAGCTATGGGGAGCGAGCGATGAGAATATTGTCCCGGGTTGGCGCGCTAGCGCTGCTGGCGATGTTCGGAATTCTTCTCGTCTTCTTCTTCCCAGCCACTTCCGGTCCGTTCAGCGTCACAAATGGACCTGCAACCGCATTCCGTTCGCTGATCTCTGCACGCGGGCTGTTTGCTGCAATGAGCGCGGCGCTGCTGATAGCTGCTCTACGGTGCGTTCTTCATCTGGAATCTCTGGCTCGAACGTTCGCCCCAGAGAACTTTGGCTCCGAGCTTTTTTCTCTCCGCTGCTAAATTTTTGATCCCTTCCGTTTCCAAAATCTAATTCTCTTAATTATCAGCTTCCCTTAAGGAGGAGTGTATGAGTACACGTTTCCTGCGGTTTGCAGGTTATTCGTTCGTCCTGTCCGCAATCCTATTTCTTGGCGCGTGCCACAAAAAGGCAGTTCCTGCCCCGCCAACCCCCCCGCCACCTCCGGCTCAGCCAACCGCGACGCTTACCCTTTCCCCCACGACTGTGCAAAAGGGTCAATCCGTGCAACTTAGCTGGAGCACGCAGAACGCCACCGATGTGAGCATCGACTCTCTCGGCGCAGTCACTCCAAACGGAACCCGAAGACTCACGCCCTCGGATTCGACGACATACACGCTTACGGCAAAGGGCCCAGGAGGTACGATCCAGGCGACCGCCCGGGTTACCGTCACCGTGCCACCGCCCGTAGCCGCCGTATCGACTGGACCTTCGGATCAGGAACTGTTTCAGCGGAATGTCAAGGACATCTACTTCAACTACGACAGGTATGATGTCAGGCCGGCGGATGCCGTAACTCTTAAGGCTGATGCGGCTTTCTTGGCTTCCCACCCGAACTATAAAGTCATCATTTCCGGACATTGCGATGAGCGTGGTTCGGAAGACTACAACATGGCGCTGGGATCGAATCGGGCCGATGGAGTTCGCGACCAACTGGTGAATTTCGGAGTTACCCGTGATCGCATCAAGACCATTAGCTACGGCAAGGAAAAGCCCTTTTGCACAGAAGCAAATGAGCAGTGCTGGCAGCAGAATCGCCGCGCGCATTTCTCTCTCGATCAATAACGGAGAGGGAGTTACGCGGGGCGGTCTTTTCCCCCACGACCGCCCCGCTCTGCCAAATAAGCCGTTCACGAGAAGTGCTTGGCTTGCAAGAACGGAGCTGCTAGCTGTGAAATAGAACCAGCAGTTATGCGCCGGCATTCACCTGCGGCTGGCGTTCAAACAGGAGTGCAGCATTGTTTTCGCGAGTGCATGGCCTAATACTCGGTTTTTTCCTTGTCACAAGTTGTTTTATGTACGCCGATGGCTCGTTTGATCTTTCCGGACCTCGGGTCGAAGTGAATGTGACGCGGGCGGACAAGACTTTGCCAATTTCCGAGGTGCCCAGTCTGCGTTCTGGAGATCGGATTTGGATACACCCGGTTTTCCCCGATAACGAGACCGTGCATTACGTGTTGGCGGTTACATTTCTGCAGGGAGCCACAAACCCGCCACCGGACAACTGGTTTACAAAGGCCGAGACCTGGATGCGCAAGGTGCGCAAAGAGGGCATCGTTGTTACTGTCCCCGAGCACGCGCAACAGGCTCTGTTCTTCCTCGCACCACAAACGGCCGGAGACTTTACCACCCTGCGCAAAGCAGTGCAGGGGAAGCCCGGTGCATTTGTGCGCGCCGTACAAGATTTGGATCTCGCAAGCCAGAGCCGCTTGCGCGCGGACAAGTATGTGAGTGCAATTAGCGAAGTGTCAGCGAAGGACCCAAAGGCCCTCCATGAGCGATCCACATTGCTTGCGCGCAGTTTGAAGATCAAGGTCGATGAGAAATGTTTCGACCGGCCCGGCGAACAGCAAGCGCCATGCCTCACTCAGAACTCCGATCAGATGGTGATGGATGACGGGCACGGACAGTCGCTGATGACGGCGGTGGCCCCGGGAGTTGACCTCGTGGGAGCAGTAACTGCCACGAAGCAGGCTGGCGGAGGTACCTACAGCCCTTACGTCGGTGTGGTTGTCGATCTGGCAAAGGTAATGGAAAACCTCCATACTGCCCAGTATCAATACATCCCGGCACTTGCTTTGCCGCAAAAAGAGCAGTTGAACCTGAAACTCAACAATCCGCCATCGTTCCACAAGCCCCAATCCGTACTAGTCGTTGCGCTGCCTCCAGTCAAACAGATTGCGCCTCCTGTTCTGGTGCCGGTCGATCCAAAGCAGTTGTACTGTGTGCAGAATCCATCACTTGCTTTGGCCGCGGATGGAGCCCCGCTGGTTTTCGCAACTGAAATTGGGCACGATTTCACCCTCCGCGTTCACGGCAAAGATGGCAAGAGTCTCGACCTTCCGGTAAAGCCGGACCCGTCAAGAGGCGGCCTTGTACTTGATGGCGCTCTTCCGAACTTGGAGAGCTTCGGCCCCGATGCAAGCGGAACTCTTTATGGTAGTTGGGGGTTTGAGAAATTCGAGGGGCCGACATTTCAGTTGAGAAGCGCTCCTGTCGCTGCCCAATGGGATCTTTCTGGTGAAGACAAGAACGGCCTGATAATCGGTCGCGAAGACACCTTCCATCTGCATTCCGACCTTGCTGCCTGCGTAGAAGAAATCACGTTCAAGGACCAGCATGACAAAACCGCAAAGACAAGTTGGAAAGTTATTGCTCCGAGCGACATCGAAGTGAAGGTGTCTCTCGCGGATACCGAACCCGGCAAAGCGACGCTGGTGGTGAAGCAGTTTGCCTTGGCGAAACCGGTCGAAGTCCCTCTGCACGCTTATTCCCAGGATGGCCATCTCGACAAGTTCACGATTCATGCTGGCGATCGGTTGGGAGTCTTGAAGGGTGCAAGGCTAGACCTGGTTGCCAGTCTGGACGCAAATGGTACGCACTTCATGCCTGGGAGTTTGACACGTGCCGAGAAACTGGATGAACTGAGCCTCCTTGCGCAGAACGCGCCTGCGTCGGGCTTTCCGGCAGAGCAGAAGTTGACCGCCCAAGTTACGCTCAAAGACGGACGCGTCGTGAAGCTGAAGTCCACGGTTGAGCCGAAGCGTCCCAAGGTAATCCTTGTCAGTAAACTCATTCAGGCTGCTCACTCCGCGATCCGATTGGGCAGCCCAGACGACGTGCCGCTGGATGGACAGCTCTCATTTTTCGTGAGGTCCGAAATACCTGCGAAATTTCCGCGCGAAGAGAAAATCGAAATTGCCGGTGCCGATGGCTTCTTCCACACCGTGTTGAGTCTCTCAGACAAGGGCCTTTCATTGCAGGACCAGCAGACGGCGGTAGTAGTTCTTAATCCGCTCAAGAATTTTGGTGACTCTGCATTCGGGCCGCTTCAATTCCGTGCCGTGGCCGCGGATGGGACCGCTGGCGACTGGCTGCCGCTCGCTCATCTTGTCCGAGTCCCGAATCTCAAAGAGGTACGCTGTCCGGACGATCCCGTAAAGCAATGTATGCTGACCGGAGATCTGCTCTACTTGATCGACTCAATTGCTTCGGATCGAGAGTTCACTCATCCGGTGTCTGTGCCGTCCGGATTTGCAGATGCCAGCATTATAGTGCCGCGCCCAAACGGGACCGTCCTGTACGTGAAACTGCGGGATGACCCCACGGCGATTAACACTGCGGTTCTGTCGGTCTTGCCCGATCAGAAGTAGAATCGGAAGCATCCATCGCTGTGCTCATGTGTAAAGAGACTAGAAGCTATTTTGCCACTTCGGAGATCCCTCGCCCGGACCACCGCCAAACAGTTTCTTGAGCCATGCCTCCTCCTCGAATTTGAGGATCAAGCAGGTGATGTTGTCGTGTCCGCCGCCTTGTTTTGCCGCTTCGATCAGCGATTCGCAAGCCCGTCTGCATGATGATGCATGACCGACAATCTCCAGAATTCCCTGATCGGAAACGTGCCGCGTGAGCCCATCGCTGGTCAAAAGTAAAGTGTCCCCCGGTTGTGCAACAAGGTCACTGAGATCGGGCTCGACGTGGTCCTCGGTGCCAAGCGCTCGCAGGATAATGTTCTGCATCTCCGAGTGCTGCGCCTGCTCAGCCGTAATCAAACCGCGACGAACGTGCTCCATAACGAGCGAATGGTCTTGGGTTAACTGCTGAATCGTGCCATTGCGTAGCAGATAAATGCGGCTGTCCCCGACATGTGCAATGGAATACTCACCACCTTCGGCCAGCACCGCGACGATGGTGGAACCCATTCCACGTTGTTGGGGATTTCCAGCAGCGGACAATCGAATCTGGTGATTGGCCGACTGAATTGCGCTCGCCAAAATATTAGCGCGAACAGAGACACCTTCAAAAACATTGGAAGGTGAACCGCTGTCTTTGCTCTTGACCGTCTGGCGGCAATAATCCAAAACGAAATCGACACCGAGTTTGCTGGCAACCTCGCCTGCCGCCTCGCCGCCCATTCCGTCGCAAACCACGTAAACGCCGTAGCGCCAGTCGTAGCCGAAATTATCCTCGTTGTTGCTGCGCACACAGCCGAGGTCGCTCTGGCCGGCAACTTGGATACCTAGACTCATTCATTCACCGCCAGCCCTCTGCACTGGTGTATAGGCGCTAACCAATCGTACTAGAATCTGTACGAAGCTCCTGCCAACGGAATAATCTTACTCCGTAGTCCAGCGTCATCCAACTTGAATAGAATGTTGGCGCTCAGGAATATATGCTTCGTGGGACTGTATTTGACACCTCCACCCAGGTTATCCATCGCGTAATTCTGGGTAATGGCTCCGGTGACGCTGCCAACTGGATATGTGAAACCGGTGGGCACGACATTGAGGGGCTTTGTTGTTAACCGGGGACCATTAAATACGTATTGCCCAAGGAATTCTCCAACTAGGGTGAAGTTGTGAGTGACCCGAAAATCAGCCCCTCCCGAATACAGGAAGCTCCCTGGCAGATTTTGATTATTGTTGAGAATAGAACTGCCGTTCCATTGGTAAGCGAGATTCACATTCGGAGTAAACCTTCCGCGATGGGAGACCACGATGTAGGGTTTAAACCCATATGCTCCGGTTCCAAGGTAGTTGATCGCGTCGCCGGTTGGGAAGCGAACTTCGCCACCCACCGCCACGCTTGTATGTTCCCCTTTGAATATGTTCGCTTTTAGATTCAGCGCAAAGTCACCAACGCCGGTCGCAGTTCCAGGCATATAAGAGGCAGGCGGAACAGCTGGAAAGCTGGATAAAACTACGTTTGCAGCGTTGACCGAATATATGGTGAGGGCCGTTCGGGTACTCAAATTTACATGAGAGAACGGCAAGATGGCCGTAACGTCGATCTTGTTCGTCAGGCCGAAGCTGGCAGCCGTCGTGTATTGATTAATTCCCAGGGAAATATCGTTTGTGCCTACGAAGTAAGTAGATGTCTTGTCACTATTGGGCGTTACCTGCACTGTATTGAAGTTGTGCAAGGAGGTTCCATCGATGGAGCCGAAGCCGAAATGCTGGTAGGTGAACGACAGCATCAACTTGTACTTCCCAATGGTCTCGCCGCGCTGGGTCAGAATTGTTCCCAGGCTGTCTTCAGAGGCCGTAAAAACTCCCAACGATTTATTCAGCGTAAGCCCTGAACCGGAGACGGCAGTGGCCAGAGGCAGTTGGCTTAGTTGAGAAGCTATGGTTGTAGGAAGGTTGCGCAATGATGAATTCCCTACGCCTGTCGCCCCGGTTGCGTCCGCAATTTCGCACGCCAAATTGGTGGGTACAATATTAGCCGAGGGGGCTCCTGGGCACAGCGCTTGCTGGGCGTGCAGAACCGGCCCAATACTGCAAATACTCACCGAAAGCAACACCGCTATATGAATTCGTTTGAGCATCTCGTCCTTCCTTTGGAATCTGGCAAAATCGTGTTAATGACTCGTGAATCTTAACCAACTTTACTTACTGGAGCACCTGTAGCGGAATCACGGCCACAGTGGTTGCATTGCCTGCCGAATCTGTCCCGACGACTTGCACAACATAAAGTCCCGGAGTCGTGCCGCCATTCGCAAGGGGAACCCCGCCGCTGAAGCTCGCACCGCATCCGGAGAGCCCCAGGAGAGCTAGGAGAACGATCACCAGCCCGAGCCAGGTCATTAATTTTCGGCGTCGCGAAGTGCTTCCGTCGCCAGAGAACCCGAACAGAAGCAATCCGAAGACAGGCAGACCGAGAATTGTGATCATGGGCCGGAAATGAGTCAAGGTCGCAGTCGTCGTTGTCCCGCCTGCGAGCGTAACGGTCACTGTCATGCTCTCAGACCCTGTCAAAGTAGTACCGGAAGGACTGATTGTGCATGTCGCGGTCGAACTCGTAGCTTGGAGTGAGTAGGAATACACGCTGCAAGTCAGATTCGTTAGCGTTATCCCAGCCGGAGGAGCTGCCGTCAGCGTGACGGAGAAGTTGGTTGGAGCGTACTGCGGCTCATTTGCACTTACTGCAACCGGCGCATTGGGAGCAGTGGAACCGCTGGCTGCCGGGCTATAATCCAGGTCCGCACTGTACAGTGGCGTGATTTGATAGACGATGGACCCACTTGCCGGAGTCGGCAACTGGCTGGCACTCGTCGTGTAAGTCGCCGTTGGAATTCCCTTTACAACGGTTAACGTTCCAGTTCCCAGTAAATTAGCCGGGATGGCCGATCCATTGTAGAAGCTGACGCTCCCAGTCGGAAGCGGGCAGGTTACTGTCGTGCAGTAAGCTGCGATAGGTGAGGCGACTGTCGCCGTGATGGTGTAGATGATCCCGCCGGTGGTAGCCATCGGCATTACAGTTACAGTCGTGACCGTTGCCGTAGGTGCCAGGTTCACGGTGATGGGAACGGTATAGGCTGCCGAGGTGTTGTAATCGGTCGTGTCGGTCGGTGTGAAGACCGCCTGCAATGTTATCGTGCCCGCGTTCAGCACTGCCCCCATTGCGGCTTGACCAGCGACCGACGTCTTCGCTGCTCCTCCTTCATACGCCCCCGTGCCAAGCGTGTAGGAAATCGTTCCCGACACTGGGCCTGTCGTTGTGCCAACCGTCCAGACGGGGTTGACGGCGTCCAACTGCGTGCCGCTCAGGCCGGTGCCATAGGTGATGGCTGCCGGAGCTGGCCAGCTGATGATGACCGGTGTTGCCTTGGCCACGCTAATGCTCGTTGTCAGGCCTTCCGTAGTGTAATCGCCCGTATCGCTCGGCGTGAAAAGTGCCGTCAAGGTTTGTGGAGCGGTGGCCGCGTTGAGTACGGTGCCAAGAGGCGGGGTGTAGGTCCATGTACCCGCTACCGTGCCATTCGATCCGGCAACTGTCCAAGTCGGATTGACAGCGTCCAACTGCGTCCCGCTCAGCGCAGTGCCGTAGATGATGCCAGCAGGTGTAGCCCAGCTGGCGTTAACAAGAACTGCCTTGGTGACCGTCAAGGTTCCGGCGACGTAGGTGATTGCGTAGTCGGAGTCAACGGCTCCGGCAGCGGTGATGGGATAGGGGCTACCGAGGACATGGGAGGCCGCGGTAGCAGTGGTCGTCAAAGTTACCTGGGTCGTGAGAGAAGCCGAAGTATCGCCATTTACAAAGCCAGTGTAAGAGGCGGTAAGAGTCGGCAGAGTGGCCCCATATACATTGGTCTGGTTGTTGGCCGTAATAGTCAAAGGCGCAGTGGTGACGGTCAAGGTCCCTGGAACGAAAGTGATTGCGTAGTCGGAGTCAGCCGCGGCAGCAGCGGTGATGGGATAGGGGCTACCGGCGACATGGGAAGCTGCGGTAGCAGTGGTCGTCAACGTTACCTGGGTCGTGAGCGACGCCGGAGTATCACCGTTTACTAGACCGGTGTAGGAGGCGGTAAGAGTCGGCAGAGCG
>Ga0181528_10000080_pt1 | contig 88926 bp, 67 predicted proteins | sample PEATcosm2014_Bin_47_FD_119742 | JGI IMG/M metagenome (GOLD analysis project Ga0181528, IMG submission 119742) | Peatland microbial communities from MTU Mesocosm Facility, Houghton, MI, USA - PEATcosm2014_Bin10_10_metaG | ecosystem: Environmental > Terrestrial > Soil > Wetlands > Peat | place... | reverse complement strand
TTGAAGTAGTTCACCAAGTGGCCGGAGAACACATGTGTGTACCCCGATGCAACAGAGTACAGGGGTTGCGGAGAGATGGCGTTGAACAGCGGGTTAATCGGATCGGTATAGGCGGCCTGGAGTCCGGTGTCGGCCTGAAGCCGGAGCCAGGCCGTGTTATTGGGATTGATGTTGTAATCGAGACGAACAGTTTGCACCTGCTCGCGATCGTCACTTGAATGCGAAATGCTCTGCCGGTTCGCGCAGCCGTTTCCATTCGGCGGACTGCCGCCCGCAGCGCTGCCATCGCTGTTGAATGGACAGCCAAGGACCGGCAGCGGATTCCCCGCCGTTTTGCCGTACAGGGAAAAGATTTTCTTGTAGAACGGTACGAGTTGAGGCGCTGCCCTGTACGTCGAACCGGTCACGGAGTCTACGCCACCGCGCGGCAACTGCTGCAGGACGTAGTTCTGAAATGCCGTCGTTGGAACAGTCGTGGCGCTGACAATCGGGAGCGCAATCCGGACCCATTCGGAATCGAAGAAGAAGAACAGTTTGTCGTGGATGATCGGGCCGCCCAGACTGCCGCCGAAGTGATTCACCGTCGAGCGCGGTTTGTGGTTCCCAGCCGTAGCGTTGGTGAAGAAATCGGCGGCATTGGACTTCGAGCCATTCCACAACTCGTAGAGGTTCCCGTGAAACTGGTTGGTCCCGGACTTCGTGATGTAGTCGACCTGAGAAGCGCCATACCTGCCCTGGTCGACCGAGTAGGAAACGGTGTTGACGGTCACCTCCGCGATCGAATTCAAGCCAAGGACCAGGTTGGTCGAGAGGCCGCTGTTCAGATTCGTCAGCGGATCATTGGTCTCCAGCCCATCGACGATGTAGCCGACGGAAAGCGAGGGCAGCCCATTGAACTCCACGTTGCCATAGCCGTTCGTCCCACCGACGAAATCGTTCCCGCTGCCCGCCGTGTTGATGAGAGCGCCAGCGGCGAACTGAAGCGGATAGGTCATGTCTCCGCCGGGGTTCGGAAGGTCTTCGAGAGCTCGGGCAGTCAGGGTCGTCGACGTATTGGGATTCTCCGTGTTGATCAGCGCTGCCTGCTCCCGCACAACAATGCTTTCGTTCTCGGACGCGATGGTCATATTGAAATCCACGGTCTGCTTTTGTCCAAGTCCTGCGATCACCGAGTTGCGCTGTTGAGCCTGAAAGCGGGCCGCTTCGACCTTCACCGAGTACGTGCCAGGCTTGAGCTGCGGGAAACTGAACCGCCCGGCGTCGTCCGTATACACGGACCGTGTCAGGCCATTTTCCCTGCTGGTGATGGTCACGGCGACGCCGGTGATCCCCACCCCTGTCTGATCCGTGACCGAGCCGACGATGGCACTCGTCGTCTCACCCTGAGCCAGAGCGGGAACACACGACGCGAACGCGGAGACTACGAACGCAACAAGCGGCACCAAGAGCATGCGGCGGCGCGTTAATTTAGGCATACCTAAATATACTGTAGATCCGCTCCTTCTCGTCAAGTAACAATGCTGGCTGTGGCTGGCCGCTCGGTCTCGACGGAGGGTGTGGGCGCAGCGATTGCGTGCAGGCGGCGGCGAGGGTACGCTGTGACTTAGTGCCACCTAGAAGCCACGGGCCATACAACACAGAGTCGGTCGACGATTATTTAAAGGCGATCCTGGAGCTGGGCGGCGCCGAAGAGGAGCGGGTGACCAGCAATGCCCTTGCTCAGCATCTCGGTGTCCGGGCTGCTTCCGTCACGGGAATGCTCCAGAAGCTCGCGGCGCAAAAGCCGCCGTTTGTGAAATACGAGAAGCACCACGGCGTGCGTCTGACCGCAACCGGGAAGATGCGGGCTCTGGAGATCCTTCGCCGTCATCGTTTGCTGGAGCGATTCCTCCATGATTTCCTCGACTACTCGTGGGACGAGGTTCACGATGAGGCAGAACGGCTTGAGCACTTCATCTCGGAGCGGCTTGAAGATCGGATCGCCGCGAAAATGGGGGATCCGGAAACTGATCCACACGGGCACCTGATCCCCGAGCGAAACAGCGCGCTTCCCACTCGGCCTGAGGTGCTGTTGTCAAATTGGGCATGTGGTGTCCCAGCCGTTGTTAGCAGCGTATCCGACCGCGATGCTGCGGCGTTGCGGGAGATGACCCGCCTCGGATTGAAACCTGGCGTGGCTATCACCGTGGAAGCGGGAACGCGTAACGCTTCTTTGCAGATCAGAATCCTCGGGCGGGTGGATGTGGTCCGCTTGAGTCAATCTCTCGCCGCTGGCATTTCGGTGGTCTCAGACCGCAACGAGGGTGACGCCAAGAGGAGTGGTCTATCGGTCGATTAACATTGTAGCGGAAGACGTGGATCAATTTTCACAACCAAAGCGTGGTTGGTCAGTTCCTCTCAATCGTTCTGCTGCGTCCAAAGCGAATCCGGGCGGCACTCGAAAACGGGCCACTGTAGATAAAATCGTAGCTGCGAGGAGCCTCCGGCTTCCACTGGATTCCACCGGCTTCAACAACGTGGCCGCATCTCATTGAAACGTAAGCACTTGAAAACAGGCACTTTATGCAATGTGCCCAATACTGCCTTGGGCGCAGGGGGTCGGGAGTTCAAATCGCCCCGACCCGACCAATAGAATCAACAAGATACAGCCGTTTTCTCTATTGCGAGAAAACGGCTGTAGTCATTTTTGTAGCTGTGAGTTCCCTCGCGTTTCAACAGCCTCACATACCAATTGGTTCTGTCTCACGCAACGCGAAGCTGTGAATTCGAAGGCACAGGGTAGCTGCGCTCAAACGGCAGGAGCGGACTCCAGAGGTACGCGCTGCCCGAGTGTGGCTGACGGCTCCCGTTGAAGTAGCTCAAGACCTCGGCCCAAGTGAACGCCGCAGCCACGAGCCCGAACGAGGGCGCGGACGCCTCGATGTTCTCGAACACAACCCGGCCGCACGCCCCCGGCGACTCGCCGAGAGACTTCGCGAATTCAGATTTGCTCCAGCGCCGCTTCGCCCCAGACTGGAAGAGTTCCTTCGCCAGGTCCCTGTCCGGCGGAAGCGAGTGCCAGCTCACCCGGGGTCGACAGAAGTCGGTGCCGACGCCGCACTCGAAGAGGTGGGTAAAGCCGGCTTCCACGCCGACGCGCCGGGCGTCCATGTTGTCAAAGCCCAAGAAGGCGATGGACGATCCTGGGCGTGTGCACTTCCAGCCCCAGCCGATTTCGGTTTTCTCTGCGGTGGGCACCCAGCCCCAGCGCTTGCAGATCTCCGCCAAGTAATCCACCTTGCGCCGGCCGCACCAATCCTCGACGCGCCCCGCAAGCAGCACCTGCGTTCGCAGGTTGGCACCCTCGAACTCGCCTCGGTCCACTAGGTGGACCGACACCGGTCGATCACGATGAAGGAAATACGCCAGGGCCAGGAAGGCTTGGCCCACTTGGCCGGTCCCAAGAACAGAGAAGTCGGCGGGGAGGTTCAGCCCGTGCGGGCTGAAGGGCATTTGAATTCTGTCGGTCTGCCAGTGCGCGTGAAAGGGCGGCAGACCTGCCGCGTGGGCGAGGGCTGAGAACCCCAGGTAGCCGGCGAGTGCGCAAGCGGCTGCCGGGTGGGCTGGCTGGTGGGTGGAGTCTATGGAGCGCCCGTACGAAACCACGTTGCCGCGTGTGTCGCCCAGAATCACGACTTGGTCCTCGTCGGCTCCGAGCGAAACGGAGACTCCCGCATCGCGGCCCGCGCCTCGAATGAATAGGCAGCGTGAACTCAAGGGGACAGGCGAGGGTAGCGCTGACCCAAGGCCCACGTCAATAACCACCTGACCGGTGAACTGCCGCTCCAGGACGGCAGCCAGAAACCAAATGCACGGCCATAGGTCGCCGGAACCCGAACGCGTTGGGTCGGCCCGAATGACGACATCCTGCGAGAGCCGCGCCTCGGCCTCTGCGGGCGTCAAGAAGCCGACGTCAGCCTTGAGCAATCCGTTGATGATGCGGTCCTCTTGAGATTCCATGGGTGTCAGCCGCTGATGATGATGCGATCTGCGATCTTTGCTTTGGGCACCTGGTACCAGCCGTTGTCAGCTCGGATGTGCACGCCCAGCGCGAAGAGATCCCACGGCCTGCGCCCGTAGTTGGGGACGACTAAGGACCAGAAACCTATCCGGGAACAGACCTGGTTCCGCTGGTCGATGTGGCTCAGGCCCACCCACGACTCGGGGTGCGTGTGGATCAGCGCGACCAGCTTCAGCCCGCTCCCGTGGAGCGTCTCGTAGAGGCGAAACTTCGCTTCCTCGGTGAGCTCCAGAGAGAGTTCACTTCCCCGGTCGTCGCACAGCTCGTGGTGAAAGTGCACCTCGGTCGCGAGTGAGTCCTCGCCCGCGATGGTGCCGGCCCAGATGGCGGCGCTCTCTCTCGTTTCTGCGCTGCGGGCGGCGAGCTTCGACAGGGTGAGGTCGAGGAGCCGTCTCGAGATCAGGAGGCGACTGTGCTCGACTTCCGGCGGTTGTACCCCCTCGCCGGGATGTGGAGCATCCGCCTCAGGAAGTCGAGGTAGGCCACTATTTGGCTGGGTTTTCCTTGCCATTCCTTGAGTACCTTCCATTCTTGGTGATGTTGAAATGCGAACCGGTCTTGGTGCCAGCAGATGAAGTGCGGCGGGCCGCTGAACTTGACCCACTGCGCGAAGTCGCCGTTGCCGTCCGGCCAAGCCGCCGCCTTGACCTGACCGTCGCTCGGATCGACGAACTGGCAGCCGATGGGCTCGGTCCAGTAGTCGCTGCACTCCATTCGCGCGAGAAAGTCCCGCCCGTCGGGCGCGTGGAGCAGGATGGAGACCACGTCTTGCTCCCGCGAGACAAGCTCCCAGAACCCCTGCTCGACCCCGTGGGCAAACTCAGGCGATGCCAGGTCGCTTCCCAGCCGGTCTGCTTCAGCGCCCATTCGGCTCGGGCCCCGGCTTCACTAGCCACACCGTCCGGCAGCCTTCGTGGTGGCCGATGTGCTTGGACTCGTTCAGGACGGGACCGTCCGGGCTCCCGTCCCTCATCTCGAGGTTCGCTGCGGCGCTCGCGGCGATCCTGAACCTCCTGGTCCCCCAGAGGAAGACGTGTCCCCAGGTTGAGCGTGCGAGGAAGTGGTGCGTGGCCGACTCGCTCTCGAAGCGGAGGTCGACGCAGACCAGCCGCAAGCTGCCGCGCCGCTTACCCGGATCGTATGCCTCCGGATCGTGGGAGAACTCCGCGATGAGCTCCTCCGCCTCCAGAGCCAGCAGCCCGGCCAGCTTCGGAGCCAGCTCGCGGTGTGAGAGTTCCCCCTCGCACTCGACCTTCAGGATTTCTACCGGTACACCGTGCCGTTTTATCTCAATTGTGATGGCCACCTCGCCCTCGACGGGAGAGGTGGCTTCGGTTTCGCCATCAATCTTGCCCATGGGTTCTCCTTTGTTCCCCACTGCTTGACCGCAGCTTAGGAAACTCTTATCCTTCAGTAGGAAGTTTAACAGCCGGTTGGCTACCTGTCAACGCCATCAGGAAATATATTTCCTATCACAGGACATATGACAAGATCCAAAATCTACGAAACCATTGGCAAGAAAATCCGCGAGCTCCGCACGACGCACCACGGACGAGGGATCAGCCAAGAGGACCTTGCCGTCGCCGTCGGCACCACCACGAACACGATCTCCAGGTGGGAGACCGCAGTCTACAAGCCGTCAGTCCAGGACCTCGAGCGGGTCGCGCGCTATTTCCGCGTGCCGATATCAGTGTTCTTCCCCGAGATCGAGCCGAGCGCCAAGGTCCAGGCCCTCCTGAGCGCCACCGGCGACCTCGAGGACGACGACCTGGAAGAGATTACTCGGTACGCACAGTTCCGCAAGGCCCGCAGGGCACTGAAGGGGCCTTAGAAGTAGTTACCAGAGAGAAAGTCGATGATCATTCCCTACGAGGCACTGAAAGCGCTGGCGCTGCAGAAACGGCAGGAGCACGGCGTTACGACCGAGGAACTCGGGCTCCAGAAGGTCCGGCAGATCTACAAGGCCGAGGGGGGTCATCGACTATTGGAAGCTGCCTGCCAGAATCCGCGCCGTGTACATGTGCGACGATGACGACCCCTCGGTGCTCGTCAATAAGTCCCTCCCGGAGGAGCCGCGACTCTTCTCTCTGGTCCACGAGTTGGAGCACCACTACACTGATCGACTGCTCATCGAGGGCAGCAAGATTCAGTGCGACGACTACAACGCGAACCAGGCGATCGAGGTTGGCGCCGAGGTGTTCGCCGCAGAGTTTATCTACCCGGAGGCCGAGTTTGTATCATGCCTAGCCGACCTCGGCGTCAACCTCGGCAGTTGCACAAAGGAAGACGTGGTTCGCCTGAAGCGGGCGTGCAATGCGAAGGTCAGCTACACGTTCCTGCGAAAGCGTCTCGAGCGGATGGGGTTTGCACAACCCGGTGCGTTCGCCAAGGTTCAGTTCCAGAAGCTGGAAGAAGAGATGTTCGGAGTGCCGATCTACAAGCAGCCTTGGTTCGTTCAGCGACGGCAGCGGTCCCGGCGGTAGCCACATCGCGGCTTCTCGCTTGAATGCGGGCTCAGTGCGATGGGGCGAACGGTCGCGCGAACGGAAAGTCGCCGAATATCGACCGGCCTGGCGGCTGGAGATCAGTGCGGAAGCCGCTCCTTCGTGCGCAACAGCACAGTAGCAGCACCGCCCAACTTGGGTGCACTTATATTTGTGGACAAGACGATTTGCCATAGTTCGACTTAGCCTCTACAATTCAGGGCACAGCAACCCATCGGCCCACCTTCCCTAATCATTCACTTCGTCAACCCCATTGAAATTCAAGCAGCTCTCACGCGTCGTGGCCGTTACCTACGTAGCCGTTGCCCTCGGCATCGGCTCGTTCACGCCTGGCGCGCTCGCCGGGGGCACGGTCTCAATCTCGTCCGACACCGCCGTGTTTCTGAGCGGGTCCGGCAAACAAGCGGACGTTCTGAACGCTGCTGCCGCGTCTGATCAGAACTGTCTTGAACGCCCAGATCCATTTGCCGCAGTTTACACTGAAGATCCATGACGCTGCCAAATGCCTGCCCTGAATTGGCCACCGGAGAGTTAGATGCGCTTTAAATGTACGCTAGTATTTGCTTGCGCGCTGATTACTGCCTCCTGCGATTCGGGTGGCCGGTCAGGTATCATCCGGGGCATCGTTTCCGATGGCGCCCATGCGCGGGTGTGCGACGCAATTGTCGTGGTGGTTAACGAGAGCGCCGACAACTCGATTGGCTTGAAGACGGACCATGCCGGCGAATTCACCGCTTCCGGCCTTCAGCCGGGCAAGTATAGGGTGGCGGTGCGCAAGGCAGGCTTTCAGTCCGCTCTGCGGACGAATGTCGTAGTGGACGCAAACAGCGTGGTGAATGTCGATCTGAATCTGGTGGCCGGCCCAGATTCCGCAGCGGATCCAGTCAATACTAAGGAAGGGCGATGACCGGCGCGCTGGAAGTCGTTTGCGTGGCCCTCGCCGAGTGTCCTGACGTTTTGAGCCGTTCGAATTCAGATAACTCCTTTGCTGCCTGATCGATGAGCCCCAGCGCGCGGTAAGCCTTGGCGAGCACGAGACGAATTCCAGGATCCCGCGGGGCAATCCGGCGGGCGGCTTCCAACTCCGTGGCGGCTTCCTTGGCTTGGGCGGTTTGCAGCAAAAGGCGCCCGTAATACAGATGGGGTTGGTACGAGTTCGGCTGCATGCTGACGGCCTCTCTGGCATAGGATAGACCACCCTGAGCATCCCCATTATCGAGGGCGACATAGGCCAGACCTAGCCGAGCCAGAAAGCTGTGCGAATCGTTAACGAGTTCGGTGTGGAATTCGCGTTCGGCCCCTTTGTAATCGTTCCGGCTCAGCAGGATGGTTCCGTAGGCATAACGCACAAGCGGTATTTTAGGATACTTCCGGAAAAGTTCCGCAAACGCCGCGTCCGCTGCGGAGTCTTGGCGGGAATCGTTGAGATAATGCGCTTCCCCGACCGCGCGTACCAGGCCCTGTTGTTCTGGCGTGAGTGATGCGTTCAGGTGAAGATGCAATGCGGCATATCCCAATGCAACTACCAATTGCTCGCGCTCGTCCGGATCCTCACACGGCGCCAATTTGGCGAGGAACTCCGCTGCGGTCCCGAAGTTTCCCAGTTGAATGTGAGCCAAGCCGCGGTTCAATAGCGCCGCAGTGCCGAGTCGGTATTGACTAGGGATCCCGAGGCGCTCGGCACGATCGATGTGCTCTATCGCCTTTAGGGGGTTCCCAGTCTGGAACTCGCACATCCCGCGCAATGCCCAGCCTACGCCCTTGGAAGGCTCCAGTTCAGTGAGCCGGGCAAGGTAGGGTAGAGCCGACTCAAACTGATCAGATTGATACAGCAACAACCCAATCTTCCACAGCCCGTCCGTCCACGAAGGGTCGATCTTCAGGCCCTTTTCGACCGCCGCAACGGCCTCTGGAACGCGGCGAGCAGCAATGGCTCTTTCGGCGTCCAGGCGGATCTCCGGCGGCACGCGGGAGCTCTCGGACTTCGCGGGCAAGAGATCCGGCGCAAGGCACAGCAGCACTGCAACAAATAGCAAGTGCACCATCTACATTGTACGGTCGCTCTGCCACTGCTCTGGCAAAGTTTGAGTTCTGAACGTGGTTCTGAACCTCCACCAGCGTTGGTTGTCAACCATTCGGAACGTTGCCGCCCGCCGCCTACCGCAGTACTTTTCAAGTACCCGAAAGGATATGGTTCAGAGGATTAGTTTTAGTTTTAGCGGACTTTGGGTAAAGGAGTTTTAATGGAAAGACCGTATAGATTTTTTGGCGTGCTCGCTGGCATATGCCTGCTGGCTGGCATGCTGTTCGCACAGGTGAAATCCAGTGTGATCACGGGTACTATCACGGACCCGAGCGGCGCAGTCGTTCCGAAAGCGACGGTTGCAGTTCTAAACGAAGAGACTAACGTAAGCGCGGAGAGCAAAACCAACGACACGGGCGACTACACCGTGCCGTATCTCCCCACCGGCCGGTACACGGTTCGGGTGAAGGCCGATGGTTTCCGGACCTACCAGAAGACCGGGATTGCACTGGCTGGCGCGACCACCGTGCGCGCGGATGCCGTACTGTCCACCGGGAGCGTGGACACTACCGTCGAGGTAAAGGCCGATGCACTGGCTCTCCAAACCGAGAACTCGACAGTCCAGGGTTCGGTGAATCAGCAACTGATCTCCGATCTCCCTAACATCAACAACAACCCGCTGTATTATGCCTCGCTGGAGGCCGGTGTCGTGCCGACTCCGCAGATGTACAACAGCCATGCGCTGGGCGTGGGATTTGCCGACCGGCAACAGATGTCGGCCATCCGCATCAACGGCGGAGCGGTTGGCACTAGCGACATCCTGTTGGACGGCGTCTCGGTGCAGGGCGCCGCGTGGCACGAGACCGCGGTGACGCCCAACCGCGACGCGCTCGAGGAAGTTCGGGTTGTCACCAACAGCTTCTCGGCGGACACCGGCAATGCTCAAGGCGTGATCTCCATGACCACGAAGAGTGGGACCAATGCGTTCCACGGTGGGCTCAACTACCGTCTCCGTAACGAGGACCTGAACGCCAACGGGTTCAGCAACAACGAACAGGACATCGCGCGGGGCAAGTACCGCGTGAACGAATATGGAGGCAACATCGGCGGCCCGGTGATCATCCCGAAGCTGTTCAACGGCAAAAACAAGCTGTTCTTCTTCGCTTCTTACGAGCGGCTCGACCACAAGGATCCGGACAACTTCGTGGGGAAGGTCCCAACCGCCCTCGAGCGTGTTGGGGACTTTAGCCAAACGAGAGTTCCGGACAACAGTGGCAATCCCGTCCCCGTCGTGCTCTTCGATCCCTGGAGTGCGCAGTTTTACCAGGGCAGCAGCACAATCGTCCAGCGTGCGCCGTACGCGGTGCCGGGTGTGGTCTCGAACCCCGATCAATTCGGAGAGAAGATCCTGGCGGGCTATCCGATGCCGAACCATGCGCCTAGCGACGCGTTTGGCGACAACAATTATTACTTTTCCGGAACCACTCCGACCGTGCGCAACAGTCTGGTCTTCCGGGGCGACTACCGGCTCGGCGACAGGAGCTCGATCTATTTCACCGGCGGCAAGTCGTTTGGCTCGGCTGCACAGCCGAACGCGTGGGGCTCCCAGAGCGTTTTCGGCAATTATGGATGGCTCCCGTTCGTATCGGATTCGAATCCCTACAGCGCCGTGGGCTACACCGTCACCTTGAATCCGACCACGGTCATCGACGCGCGCTACGGTGTGACGCGCATCAACACCCAAGGCGGGTACCCGGCCGCTCCGAAGGCTGTGAATTACTCGGACTACGGCATGCCCGCCAGCGTTCAAAGCTTGATCGCTCTCCCCGGCAACGCGCCTTCGGTCGGAAACTTCAGCGGCGGCAACACCAACAACGCCAATTGGAGCAGTCTGAGTTCCGACGGCTGGGACAACAAGCACGAACACCAGTTCAACCATGCCGTGACTGGCAGCATTACCAAGGTCCTGGGCAAATGGACCCTCAAGGCGGGCGGCGAGTACCGAGTCTATTTGGGCGATTGGGCCGATATTCAGTTCGGCACCCCCGCCCTTGGCATGTGGCAGGGGAACGCCTCGACTGGCCAGTTCGGCGATATTTATGGCAACAATGACGTTACTCTGACTCCGAACCCCTCAAACCGCGGCATCGACGTCGCCACTGCCCTGACCGGTGCCACCGGATACAGCCTGACCGGCGGAACTGCGGCCAGGCCCGCCCTCGCCGCCAAGTATGCTGCCTTCTATACTCAGAACGACTATCGGGTTAACGACAGACTGACCGTCAATCTGGGCGTGCGCTACGAGGTGCAGCCGGGGCCGACGGAACGATACGACCAAATGTCGGAGGTCGATCTGTCGGTGCCGAACTCTTATTACACGGCGATGGCCGGCGTGACCAATCCGAATCCTCTTGCAACCTTGGGTGCGATAGTATTCCCGGGTCAGAATGGGTTAAGCCGCAACCTTTGGAGAACGAGTTGGAACAACATCTCCCCGCGTATCGGCGCGGCCTATCGATTCGGCAATACGACGGTCTTGCGCGGCGGTTACGGCAGGATCTACGTGCCCAGCAACACCGGCTTCAACGCCAACGGGAATTACTATGGCACAGGACCCTACTCGGGTGCCGCCAACGCTACTCCCTTCGGGTTGACTGCCACCAACGGCGTACCGATTGGCCGATTCGAGGATTCGCAAAACACGCAGATTATCCCGGGGACGGGGAATATTGCGGCCCCATCCGACTACTGCTGCAACGCCGGCTGGGTCAACCGGCAGACGTACTTGAATGGCGTAACGGATCAATGGAATCTCTTCCTTGAGCGCAGGTTTGGCGGTGCGTGGCTGGTTTCGGCCGGCTACGTGGGCTCGCATGGCCACGACCTCAATTGGCGCCAATTCCCAGTCACGGGAACCTGGGCCCTCTCAAACGCCACCCTACAATCCTGGCGCAACGGCTGGGTTGCCTCCAACGGTGTGACCGATCCCGCCCAGGCCCAGATTCCCAATCCCGCGCCCTCGCTGATCGGCTACAGCGGTGGCGGCACCATTAGTGAAATGGCCTCCCAGCTGCCGTACCTGGCACTGAACGGTGCGACCTATACTGCCACGGTAGGCACCTCGAATTACGATGCCCTGCAGATCCGCGCGCAGCACTCCTTCTCAAGCGGTCTGCACCTCCTGCTCAACTACACTTGGTCCAAGAACACCGGCATCACCGGCGGCGCCGCGAATTCCACTTTTGCCGAGTCGCAAGTGGGCGGTTCCACGCCCAATAATGGCGGTGTGGACTATCGCAACCTGAACAACGACCGCGGCTTGCTGGGCTACGATACTCCGAATCGCTTCGTAGGCGTGGTCTCCTACCTCCTGCCGACCGGCAAGGGTAAGGCCCTCGATCCTCACAACGCCGTGATGCGGGCGATCATCGGCGATTGGCAACTCGGTTCTGTCGTAACGCTACAGAGCGGAATGCCCTGGGGACCTAGCTGCGGCACGATGAACGGACGCTGCAACATCGTGCCCGGCGAGTCCGTCGAAGTACCCAAGGCGCTCCAGCATTGGTATGACGGCAAGACCTCGGTCACGCTCCCGGATGGGCGCAGCATCACACCGGCCGCATACACCTACTTGAAGTGGAATCCGGATCTGTTCAGCCAGCCAACAGTGCAGTTCCCGAACGGCACCACTGGGGTAGATCAATACACTTGGGGTTCCACCTCCGGGTATCTGGGCTGGCTGCGGACTCCTGGGTTTTACAACGTCAACCTGACGGTCAATCGCATGTTCAAGTTCACGGAACGGTTTCAACTCGAGTTCCTGGCTGAAGCCACCAACCTCCTGAACAAGAACAACATTCAACCCAGCGCGATCAACAACGGGGTGAGCCCCGCGACGATTGCGGATGCAACCACCAAGATAGGTCAGAACACCAATGTCAACTTCGGCACGCTTGGGATGAATTTTTTGGACCCGCGGCAGGTCACATTGTCCCTGCGCCTGCGTTTCTAGCGATTCACACCGAACACGAACCCTGCCCTCCCCACCGCTCTGGCGGTGGGGAGGGCATTTTCGTTATTCGCCGGAATCTGAATCCGCACCCCGCACCGGGCCTCCCGGTAACGCCTCCTCTGCCCAAGTTGAAACGTTCGATGCCAGGCCGGTTTCATCTCTATCTGTAGTCCGTAAATCCTGCAGGCGGAGCACCCCCCCCAGCACAGAGCCGCGAATGAAAAGAGCGGTCCTCTCTCGTGTTGGCTCGACTCTGCGACGTGCCCAACGTACTCGTCAGGCCGAGCAAAACCAGCAGGGCTGATGGGAGGCCCAAGGGATCCCTCTCTATCGTTCGGGGCTCTGTGCTAGCGCGGCGGTGGACCATCCTTCATCATTGGCGGTGGCCCGTTCGCGGTCTACAGAGAATGTGAAACTGCGCTAATGCCACTCAGGGCTTGTGCTGAGCGGACAGCTCACGGACGCGCTGCAAGCGGTGTTTGAGGGCATCCGTGAGCGGTCCGACCTCGCTCGCCCGGATGAAGCAACGCTCCGCGTCGTCCAACCGCCCCAGTTGCACGTACGCGTCTCCGAGTCGGGTGAGGACGTCGTACCGCACACGGATTCTCACTGAAGTTTCAAGCAGTTCCACGACGCGGTCGAACCTTCCCTCAGCTTCGTAGCGGGCGGCCTCATCGCTCAGCACCCGGAGACGGTCCAACTCTCCTGCGGAAGTCTTTTCCAGGTCCTTCAATTGCTTTTCGGAAGCCTGCGCCTCCGCGTCGCGACCGAGGGCCCGATAGATCCGGACCAGAATCCAACCCGAGCTCCGTCGCTCTTCGAATTCATGGGAATCCTCCCAGGCGGCCTTGGCGGGAGCCAGAGCTTGCTCGAACTGCCCTCTATAATACAGCGCCCTGGCGCGTCCCAGCAGCGCAGGTACCAGCCCTGGCGCCTGTTTCAGAACGGCATCAAAATGCGCTAGCGCCTCATCGACGTCGCCGTCATCGAGCAACACCTGGCCGAGTCCGAGCTGTGTCAGGGGGCCATCCGGATCCAGCTTGTGGGCTCGCTCGAAATACGGGCGAGCTTTGGTCAATTCGCCGAGGCCCCGGTGGAACTCGCCCAGCCAGTAAAGAGCGCGCGCGTCCTGGGGGTCCAGCCGCACGGCCGTCTCGAGCGCTGCCAGCGCATCTGGAGTGTACTGTGCCCTTTCAACGCGGAACATGCCGAAGGCCCGATAAGCCGGCTCGAACTCCGGATCCAGATCAATCGCAGTCCGGAGTTGCTGGATCGCTTCCTCGAAGTTGCCGCTGAGGCCGAGCGCTGACCCCAGAAAGAAACGAAACTCCGCCGAGTCCGGGATGCGCCGGGCGGCTTCACGCAGGCTGGAGACGGCGGCAGTGTAGTCCTCGACCTCAAAGTAACAGCGACCCAGGCCATAGGTGAGAGCCGGCGCCTCGGGGTGCTTGCCAACGAGATCTTTCAGAACGGGGAGGGCTTCCGCCCAGCGTCCGCTATCCATCAACTGCTGCGCGGTCTTCAAGCTCTCGAGATCGGAATTAGCTTGCGCGGCCAGCAGCGCGAGCAACGGGAGCCAGATCACGGCTGCCGCTCCTCAATGCTCACGATCCGGTCTGCAGCCACGTCTTTGAGGACCTGGTGGATGCCGCTGGGCCAGCGAATCTCGATTTCGGCGATCCGCCCGGACGCCCCAAGCCCGAAGTGTACGCGGCTGTCGCTCGATCCGGCGTAGCCGACGCTGGTTGTGACGTGGTTGTACTGGATTACGCCGTCGCCAGTTGTGAGCTTGATCTGCGCGCCGATCGCCATGCGATTACTCTTCGTCCCGGCCAGCCGGAGCAGCACCCAGTGATTGGAGTTCTGTGAGACGTTCCGAAACAGCCTGGCCGGCCCATTCAACACCGTCACTATCGCGTCGATGCGCCCATCGTTATCCAGATCTCCGAAAGCCACGCCGCGGTGCGCTGCGGGAATCTGGAAGCTGGCACCAGCTTCGGCGCTGACGTCCTCGAACTTGCCGTTACCCAGATTACGGATGACCGAGCAGGGCTCGTGGTAGCGGCCGCCACTGCTGGGTTCAATCCCGTTGTCGTTCACGTCGGAGCGGGTCACGAATAGATCCTTCCAGCCGTCGTTGTCGAAGTCCATGATCCCGTTGCTCCAGCCCGACATATCCCTGGTGAGGCGCCCCAACCGGCTGGTGGCGGTGGCATCGAAGAACTGACCATGTCCATGGTTGAGAAACAGCGGGAACGTTTCGTGCTGCAAGGCAGTGTGCCAGATGTCGGGGAGGCCGTCATTGTTCACGTCGCGGAAGTCCGATCCCATGCCAGAGAGCTCGCTCCCATCGTCGGCGAAGGCGACGCCTGCCTGGGCGCCGACCTCCTCGAAGGCCTTGCCCCGAAGATTGTGAAACAGGAAATTCGGCATCGTGTCGTTGGCAACAAACACGTCCATGTATCCGTCGCCGTCGTAATCCGCAAATGAGACGCCCATGCCCTTGCCGAAGTGCTTCGCAATTCCGGTCTCCTCGGAGACGTCCGTGAACGTGCCGTCACCGTTGTTCCGGTAGAGCGTGTTGTGGAGCGGCCCGTACAAGCGGGGGTCGCAATAGGTCCGGGTGCCTTCAACGCTACAGTAAGGGTCCTGGTTGAGATCCCACTTGCAGTAGTTCACTACGTAAAGATCAAGGTAGCCGTCGTTGTTGTAATCAAACCACCCTGCCGCTACCGACCACATCTTCTTTCCGTCGAGCTGCGCCCCGGAAAGGCCGGCGCGGGCGGTCACGTCGGTAAACGTGCCGTCGCCATTGTTGTGCATCAATTGGTTGGAGCCGACGTTGGCCAGGAAGATGTCGGGGTTACCATCGTTGTCGTAGTCGCCCACGGCGACACCCATCCCGTAGCCATTTCCCGCCATGCCGGCGCGGGCGGTGACGTCAGTGAAAGTCCCATCGCCGTTGTTATGAAAGAGCCGGTTGGAGTATTTCGCGCCGTCCTTCTTTAGCGAGGGAATCGCGGCGCCGTTAACGAAATACACGTCCAGTCTGCCGTCGCCGTCGTAGTCCAGAACGGCTACTCCTGCGAGCATGGTCTCGATCTGGTGCTTCTGGGGTGTCGCCGAGTTGTTGGCGGTGAAATTCAAACCGGCATGGGCCGCCGTGTCCTCAAACCGGATTGTGCTCGAGGCTGCCGCTGCGAGCAGCAGCAGGACGGGGGCAGCAAGGAGCGAGACACCGAGGAGTGCGGAAAGAGATTTCATTCCCGTTGCGCGTAGGTCTCATCAGCATATCAGCGTTAGGCCGGTTGAACAGGCGCATTCGAGAAGGCATCAATTCAAATTGGTCTGCGCTGCAAGGACACCTCATAATCGCCATGCTCCGTGCGTTGTTGGCGCAGGCTCCGGGCCACCTTGCCGAGCAGGCCCAGCGCGCGGATGCGTTTTACTTGAGCGGCCGCTACGAACCCGTTGAATAGCGAGTATTTCGTTTCGTCCGCGGTGTCGGCCAAGCGTCCCGCGAATCACGACACAAACGAGAACGAACGTCCAGACCCCATGATAGAATCGGGCGTGATGAAAGACGGAGAGGTGCCTGAGGCGACGGTTCCACTGTTGCCGGGGGCCTTGGACGAGAGCCGGAAGGAAGCGATCCGAAGCCAGTTGGCCCGGATCCTCCAGAGCCCTCCCTTTCATGCCACGCGCAGGTCGCAGGGATTTTTGACCTTCATTGTTGAGAAGGCGTTGGAGGGCCGGCTTGATCTGCTCAAGGAGCGCTGCATCGGCGCCGAAGTTTTCGGGCGTGTCCCGGACTACGACACGAACAATGATGCCGTGGTGCGCATCAGCGCCAACGATCTACGCAAGAGGCTGGCGCAATACGAAATCATCGCGAGCCCCAGCGACGAAGTGCGGATTTTGCTGCCGGCCGGATCCTATTTGCCGGAATTTCACTGGTTGAGCCCGTCCACGGCCGGCACGAGTTCTCCAATTCCCGAGGCAGAAGCGCCGGCCGTGACCACAACCAGCACGGTTCAGCCACGCCGGGCCTTTCGAAAGTGGCCCGTCCTCGCCTTGCTGGCGGCTCTGTTGCCAGTGCTGGTTTGGGCAGGATTCCGCATAACGCGGCCCAAATCGGCGTTAGAGCAGTTCTGGCTGCCGGTGTTGCAGTCGCCAAACCCGGCAACGATTACGATCGGGCTATCGACGGTTTACCTGCTCTCCGAGCGCGTCCACTCGAAATACGACGGACGGAACAATGCAGAGGTCGAGGCTGGACCGCACGTCGCGCAGTATGGCGCTGATTCCATACCGGGAGCCGACATCACTCCGGTCACGGATATTTACACTCCGGCGGGAGACGCCATAGCGCTCGGCCGTTTGATGGAGATGTTCGCCAAGTTCGGAAAGCCGGTAAAGGTTCGATTCAGCCCGGAGACTTCTTTTTCAGACTTGCGGGATGCTCCGGCAATCCTGCTCGGATTCAATAATCGATGGAATCGGGATATCGCTCGCGAGCTGCGCTTCAGCTTTGAAAGCAGAAACGGCGTTAAGGTGATGACAGATCGTACTCCACCTGGCCAGATTTGGACGGCTGACATCGACCCGGCTGGCCACACCAGTGTGGACTACGGTTTGGTCTCCAGGGTGTTCAACGCGGGGACGGGCCAGCTCATGGTCCAGGCTGGCGGCCTTGCTTCCAACGGAACCCGGGCGGCCGGCGAGTTTCTGACGAGGAGCGATACATGGAAGGGTTTCCTTGATGGGGTGCCGCGCGATTGGGTTTCAAGGAACCTGCAGATCGTGATTCGGGTTAGAGTGATCGGAAACACACCCACTGAGCCTGAGGTCGTGGCCGTCCACTGTTGGTAGCCGAGGACGGTTCTGAACGGGCTCATAACGGGTGTCGCCCCACGTTAGCAATCGTCTGGAACTGTGCGATTCCGAAGTTGCGTCCGCATACTGATGACTGGAGGCCTGCTGCCCGAGACATTTTCCTTCGGGTATCTGTCAAGTACCAGTCATAACAGCCGGGCCACCTAGGAGTTTTCGATGACCACGGTACGCGTCTCCAGACGCAGATTCCTCTTCACACTGCCCGTGAGCCGGCAATTGGCGGCCAACGCGCTTGAGCCGGTTGGTGCGCCTGCAAGCTTTGGCGCGATCCCTTCGCAACGTCAACTTCGCTGGCATGAGCTCGAGTATTATGCGTTCTTGCATTTCTCTGTAAACACATTTACGGGCCTCGAATGGGGATACGGCGATGAAGACCCGTCCGTGTTCAGCCCGACGGCGTTCGATCCGGACGCGATCGTCTCGGATCTAAGAGCCGGCGCTGCGCGAGGCGTAATACTGACCTGTAAACACCACGACGGATTCTGCCTGTGGCCTACTCGAACCACCGAGCATTGCATTCGCAACTCCAAGTGGCGCGATGGCAAAGCGGACGTTGTTAGGGAGATTGCTGAGGCGGCCCGGCGCCAGGGACTGAAATTTGGAGTGTACCTATCGCCCTGGGACCGCAACAGCGCGTTGTATGGCAGTCCGCAATATCCGGAACTCTATCGCGCGCAATTGCGGGAATTGTTGACTCAGTACGGACCGCTTTTCGAAGTGTGGCACGACGGCGCCAACGGAGGTGACGGATATTACGGAGGGGCACGCGAAAAGCGTCTTATAGACAAACGGACGTACTACGACTGGCCCAAGACGTGGAACCTGGTACGAGAGCTTCAGCCTGACGCTGCGATCTTCAGCGACGTCGGCCCCGATATTCGCTGGGTTGGCAATGAAGCCGGCCACGCGGCGGAGACTTGCTGGGCGACCTACGATCCGGCCGGACGCGCTGTCGGTGACGCGCGCCCGGAAGAGTCTGAGAGGGGGTCGCGGGGAGGAGTACAGTGGCTGCCGCCCGAATGCGACGTGTCCATTCGTCCCGGCTGGTTCTGGCACGCCGCGGAAGACCTTCAAGTCAAGGCGCCCAGCGAGTTGTTAAGCCTCTATTACCAATCCGCGGGCCGCGGCGGGAATCTGCTGCTAAACATCCCTCCGGACCGGCGCGGGTTGCTCTCGGCAGGCGATGCCGCGTCCCTGCGGGGGTTTGGGGATCTGTTGCACCGCACATTCGGTCGGAATTTCGCCGCTGGAGCCAAGGTTGATGTTTCTAACGTGCGGGGGAACCAAACACGATTTGGAGGCGAGAATTTGGTTGCGGGAGACCGGTACAAGTACTGGGCTACGGACGATGGGGTCACCACCCCTAATGCCGTGATTTGGCTCGGCCGCGATGTCCAGTTCAATGTCGTCCGGCTGCGCGAAGACATTCGTCTGGGGCAGAGGATCGATGCTGTCGAAATCGATCTCTGGAAGGCTGGCGCATGGGAGACGTTCGCTAAAGCCACCAGCGTAGGCGCATGCCGCTTGCTGAAAACCCGGGTGCCGGTAAGCACGGATCGAGTTCGCCTGCGGATTACCCAGGCTGCGGTTTCTCCCGCGCTTTCCGATTTTGGCCTTTTTCTCGAGGCCCATTGACGGACGTAATCGCCTCCGCGCGGAGGCTTACCGGCTTGGGTACCAGCCGCGGCCAGCCTGACTGCCGCGTGGAGCTACCTAAGGTAAGGCAACGATTCGCCGGAAAATGGACCACATCTCATTCCGCTTGAGCACGAAGCTGCCGTAGCGCGAACCCTTAGTCCGGTTGTGGCGGCTTTCGGTCCATATTCAGCGTGTAATCGCCGAATTGATTGATGTGCTCGGTCAGGTAGAGGCTGATACAGGCGAGCGCGTCTTTTTGAACCTCGTACCCATCTCTTTGCAGCTCCCGCACGATCCGAGTAAGTGAGCAAACGTTGTGAAATATCAAGCAGTTAGCGACGAGATGGGACTGTCCCTGGGAATCCATGGGCCGTCTATTCACAATCCGGCGCAACCTGCACCGGATTGACTGCTGCTGCTACGTCGGGGTTCGGAAGAGTGTTCACGCTGACAGTTGCGAGCGGGGCTGGAAATACTTCAAACTGCTTACTAACTCAAGCCGTAGCCCTCGGTAGTTTTATCGGTAAGTCTCTTATTCTACAGGTTGAGGTGCTTGGGGCAACGGTTGGTCATGGGATACAGGCGTCAATTTATAACCCAACCGGACCAACCAACTATAATGCTATTTTTACAACCACGAATGATTCAGACACTGCGTCCACGCTGCCTTATATGATTCTCCGATCCACGCCGTTTGTTGTTCCCGCAGGAACCACAAATGGGTCATTGAACATTGAGATTCTAGGTACAACGGGAAGCATTCAAATCGGGCGCGTGGAGTTGCGTCAAGCGATCATCCCGTAGGCAACCTTTCTACGCAAATACCTTGCCTTACATGCACGTGTCATCCCCTTGTTGATCCGGGTACCCCGATGTGGTCGCGCGTAATCGGGAAATCATCCTCAGGAATCAACTCGGCGACTGGGCGTGTAACAAACCGTCGGGGTCGAAGGCCTGACAAGGTAGAAGCGTAGACGTGGAGGCCCGTAAGTCCGCAAGCCATGGGAGTCGCGCGGTATCTTGGGAACTGGAGTACGGCGTCTTGAGGAGCAGCAAAAGCGAGCGGAGGAGGCCAAGAGAATTGAGGAACTGCGTCAGATAGCCGTGGAGTGGGACGAAAGCGTCCGCCTTGGCGCGTACCTCGATGCGTTTGAAAAGCACGTCTCCATTCTGGGATGTGATCTGAGCAGCAACACCGGTACGGGCCGATGGCTAGCCTGGGCCAGAGAATACTCACGGAAACTGAACCCGTTGAACAGGACAACAATGGACGAAGCCGGGACCGGCAATGCTGTCATTTCTCGAATCTAGTGGCTCATGCAACCGCTGTGTTCCGCGCGGCAAGGATGCTGGCTCCAAAAGCTGTCCAGATGTCACTTGGACGGAAAGTCGCCATCCGATCGAGCGGCTGCACAAGGGCTCGGAGGTCGACGGGCACGCTGGGAGGGCCAACCTGCGTGGGAAGCGCGCTGGTCAGAATTTTTGCGAATCCGCTAATAACGCCGGGCTCCTATTGCCAAATCCTCCTTGCTCCGAGGTCGGCCCGTGGGCGTGAAGGACTGCTGGCGCGCGCTGCCGCTCTTCGCTCTGGGCCAGGCGCCGATGCCGGTGCTGATGCGTGCAACTTCCGGATTGCGCGCGATCCGCGCATCGTCAGAGTGCAGAATTGCCACGCCGAAGTAGCGCCGCTACTCTGCTGTCAGAAGGTGACGGGCTTTCACCAGGAGATTCCGATGATGGGTATATGGGATCTCTTTGCGATTCTGAAGTTGCCCCACGACGAGCGCCGGATGAACGCCAATCGTAGCCGCAAACTGGAGAATGGCCTTGCGACTGAAGTAAGGTCTCGTGTGCCTGATGAAGTTCTTCATCTTGTCGTCGGGAATTAGCCACGTTGAGGCGACCCTGTCCGCTTTGGACTCGGCGGCAGTCAGGTCCGTGGCGTCGGCGTCTTTGCCAACAAGCGCTTGGTCAACCATGGCCTTCTGCAAGCCATCGCCAGCAAGAACGTGGGCCAGTTCGTGCATAAGTGTGAACCAGAACCAGTCCATGCGGTCGTAGCGGAACGAGACGGCAACGACAGGTGACTCTTCGTCAAGCCAGGACGTCGCACCATCGATCTTGGTCCCTGTGAGGTGCGGCACAACCACGAAGCGAACGCCAAGGTCAGCGAGGACCGCTGGTACGTTGCGAGTATTCTTTTCGTCTGCAGATGCCTTTGCGATGTTCGCTACAGCCGCAGCTAGGGCAGCCCGTGTGTATTTGCCGGCTTTCGACTTACGGGCAAGATGCCGCACCTGGCAGACCCAAGCAGCTTGCGCCTGGGAGTGGGGTGCAACAGAATCGGCCTTGCGTGCTGCGAACGGCAGTTTCGTCTCGTCGTCGATCGAGTCGATCTCGAGGAACCGGCAGACGGCCTCTTCCGCTTGGTCCAGATCGTCCAGATCAGCGTCGATCCAACCCATGCGAACAAGTTCCTTCAGTGGAACCTTTGAGAACAGGCGCGCCCGCCGTTCGACGTCGTCTGTCCTCTTACCGCTGCGCTGGTGCAGCAGATCAAGGCGGTAGCTGGATTCCAGGTTTAGCCAATACTCGGCGCTCGTCCCTAAGGCCTGCGAGAGCGCAATGGCGGTCTCAGGCGTAATTGCTTTTTTGCCACTGATGATCTCGTTGACTGTCTGGACGGGACGGCCCAGAACGACCGCCAAATCGCCCTGTGACCAGCCACGAGATCCCAGTTCCTCTTCGAGGATTTCGCCAGGCGTCACTGGCGCGAAAGGCCGCAATGTGGTGTTCATTTCAGTCTCCGTAGTGCTTCGAGATCTCTTGAATCACGATCCGTTTGCCAGATTTCGTGTCCTCCTCGCGAAGGATTAGTCGCCATTTGTCATTGAGCCGCATGGAACTCATCCCCGCGAGTTGGCCACTGAGCTTCTCGTATCGGACGCTTGGAGGCGTTCGCAAGTCTCTGGCATCTTTGGCAGCCTCGATGTGGCGGACACGCCGACGGAACAATTTCACGGTCTCGGCAGGATACCTTGAGGCGCCCTCATTCCTCGTGTAGAGCCGCTCCAATTCTTGGTTCGCGAAGATGAAATCCAACGATGCGCCTCGCCAAGACCGACTGTATCACAGTAGCTGTCAGCGTACAATCACCGATTGGGTGAAATCAATGCTACAACAAATTTCGGTTCGAAGCGTTCTACTACCGAGGAAAGGAGGCAACGACCATGGCGGCCAACCCACCCAAGGGTGATGGGCATCGGAACGGAGCCGTCCGCGACGGCTCCCAGGTTCACAACCCAAAGAACGACCGCTGGACGAAGCGCGGTCCCGACGGACGATTTATGGATCAGAAAGCTGATCGCGCGCCGTTCAAAGGTGTGCGCAAAGAGAAGTGACCCGTACGCCCGGCACGCCGCCAGCACCACGCCCGTGGGAGGCTTTCTGCCGGATTTGCTCTCTGGGTGTGCATGCAGACCGCTGCCAATCCCTGCCTTCAAATCCCGCCATTTTTCGAACACGGCCCTGTCCCAGGCTCCAACCGAACTGTAGTCAATTTTGTAGCTGTCGGTTTCCTCCGGATTCCACCGGAATCCACCGATTTCAACAGGGCAGCCGCATCTCATTGAAACGCAAGCACTTGAAAACAGTGGATTTGGGCCGGAGGCCGGAAACCGACTTGGGCGCAGGGGGCGGGCGTTCAAATCGCCCCGACCCGACCAATAAAATCAATAAGATAAAGCCGTTTCTCCGATGTGAGAAAACGGCTGTAGTCGTTTTTGTAGCTGGGGCTTTCCTCCGGATTCAACGCTCCGATTGTCCAGCAGAAGATCCCCTTTTTTATTCGGAGCTCAATTGACGCATAACTTGCGCGCTCCGGCCGGTCGGCTCAGTGTACGATGGGGCCATGCACCCGCTAGGCACTCAGCCGACCGTTCAGGTCCAGAACTCCGACGATTACCGCGACAATTACGCCAACAGCGTGCAGGTGCGCGCCAGCCTCTGGGACTTCTTCCTGCTCTTCGGGACGGTACAGCAGGCCACCGCCGAAGAGGTCAACGTCAAGAATTACCAGGGGGTGTACCTGAGCCCGCAGCAGGCCAAGGCGCTGTCGAACGTACTGGCTCAGAACATCCAACAGTACGAGGCGACGTTCGGCGAGATCAACCTGCAACCGCAAGGCGGCGAACCGCGCGTTCTACAGTAGACCCCCAATGCGATCCTGACAAGTCCCAGCTCGCGCAATGGCTTGGTGTGCATCCGTAGCTCATCCGGACGGCCGTCTTACAATAAAAAGATCCATGCCCTCCTCCGCGCCGACCCTTGCCACTCCGGAGATGATCGCCAAATACGAAACGGTGATCGGCCTTGAAGTTCACTGCCAGCTCGCAACGAACACGAAGATTTTTTGCGGTTGTCCGATTGAATTCGGCTCGGCGCCGAACACGAATGTTTGCCCGGTCTGCCTCGGCATGCCCGGCGCGCTGCCGGTGCTCAGCCGTCACGCCGTGGAACTCGCTATTCAGGCGAGCCTGGCGCTGAATTGCCAGGTGCGCGGCACCTCGATCTTCGCGCGCAAGAATTACTTCTACCCCGACCTGCCGAAAGGCTACCAGATCTCGCAGTACGACCGGCCGCTCTCCGAGCACGGCTGGCTCGACGTCGTTGCCGATGGCACGCCTAAGCGCATCGGCATCACGCGCGTCCACATGGAAGACGATGCCGGCAAGAGCACCCACGACGGCTATCGCGACAGCGACGACTACACGTACGTAGACCTGAACCGCACCGGCGCGCCGCTGATCGAAATCGTCTCCGAGCCCGACATGCGCAGCTCCGAGGAGGCTTTTCAATACCTCACGGAGATGAAGCAGATCCTGCAATACGTCGGCGTTTCGGCATGCGACATGGAGAAGGGCCAACTGCGCTGCGACGCGAACGTCAGCGTACGTCCGCGCGGGCAGCAGGAACTCGGCACCAAGGCCGAGCTGAAGAACCTGAACTCGTTCCGCTTCGTGAAGCAGGCGATCGACTACGAAGTTGCCCGCCAAGTCGCCCTGATCGAATCCGGCGAGAAGATCAAGCAGGAAACGCGGCTATACAACGTGGACCTTGGCGAGACCTTCGCCATGCGCAGCAAGGAGCAGGCGCACGACTACCGCTACTTCCCCGAGCCCGACCTGCTGCCGCTGAAGATCTCGGACGAGTGGCTGTCTGGAGTTCGCTCGGCGATGCCCGAGTTGCCCACGGCCAAGCGAAAGCGCTTCATCGAGGAGTTCGGCCTGAGCGAGTACGACGCGCAGGTGCTGACGCAGACTCGCGCGATGGCCGAGTTCTACGAGCAGGTGGCCGGCGGATCCGGCAACCCCAAGCTCGCCGCCGGCTGGACCTCGGTTGAGTTGATGAGCCTGCTGAAAGCCGACGGCAAGGAGATCGATCAGTCGCCCGTCTCAGCCACGAGCCTCGCCGAATTGGTTGCGCTGATCGCGAAGGGCGAACTCACGGGCAAGATCGCCAAAGACGTCCTGCCAAAGATGTACCAGACTGGCGATTCCGCCCAGACGATTGTGGAGCGCGAGGGCTTGAAGGCCATCTCGGACACCGGCGCGCTTGAAAAAATCGCCGACGAAGTGATCGCCAAGAATCCGAAACAGGTGGAACAGTACCGCGGCGGCAAGACGAGCGTGCTCGCGTTCTTCGTCGGGCAAATCATGAAGGCCACCCGCGGCCAGGCGGATCCGCCGACGGCGAGCGAGATCCTGAAGCGCAAGCTCGGCTAGCGGCGTGGGGCGGACGCCCACGTCCGCGCCGGACCCCCAGGTCCGGCTGCTGGGACTAATCAAGATTCCAAATATGGCCGACGAGGGCGTCGACCGCGGATTAGGAACCGCCCTACCCACGCGAGCGCTGCTTCACAATGAGAGCTGGATGATGCCAACTATAGCTTCACTAAAGCGCCTTCTGCCGCTGCTACTTCTGTTGGCTGCGGCGCATGCCGAAGCGCCGCCCGCGCCTGCAATCCGCTGGCAGTTCGGACCTCGCACGTTGACTCTCATAGGCCTGGGCGCTTTGCCTTTGCCGAGCGGCATGATCGCCGCGGACCGCGCGGAGACGCGGCGCTTTCTCGAAGCCACCGGCAACCCGCCAGCCGGCGACGAAATCGCCATCGCGGCGCCGGCCAATCTTGATTGGTTTCTGGTCTTCAGCTTCGATGAGTTCAAGAAACTGGGATTGGAGCATCCAAGACCGTCGGTCGCCGAGATTGTGGCCGCCCTCAAGCGAGGCAATTCAGAGACGAACCAGGCGCGCAAGAAAGCGGGGCGTGAAACGCTCGACCTGCTTGGCTGGCGCGAAAAGCCGAGCTACGACGCGAAGACGTTCCGCCTGGAGTGGAGCATCGACACCCAGGAGAGCGGCGGGCGGCATGACGCCAATCGCTTCTGGCTGCTGCTCACCCGCAACGGCGTGCTGACCATCGAACTGGTCACCGAGCAGCCGCGCTACGCGGCCGCGAGCCAGAGCGCGAACGCGCTGCTGCAGAAACTCGGCATCGCCGAGCAGGAAGCCTATGACGATCCCGATGAACGTAACTGGCTGGCCATCGGGCTTGGCGTCTGTGCTGCGCTGTTGCCATTGGCGGGCTTCACCGTGCTGTATTTCTGGGGCCGGCGCAAGAAGAACCAGCCGCCCGCGCTGGAGCCGTAGTGTGGGGCGGCTCTCCAGAGCCGCGTGGGGCTTCGAAGCCCCGCTCCGGAAACACTTGCGGGCGCTGGAGCGCCGCCCCACTGGACAAGGACCTACTCGGCCGGCTTGTAAGCGATGCAGTCGATCTCGATCTTCATGGTCGGGTCGGAGAATGCGACGGCGACGGTGGTGCGAGTGGGCCGCTGTGCGTCGAAGAACTCACGATAGATCTCGTTCATGGCCGGGAAGTCCTTGCCGTCGACCAGGAACACCGAGACCTTTACGACGTCGGCCAACGTTGCTCCAGCCGCTTCGAGCAACCGCTTGATATTGTCGAGCGTCATGCGCGTTTCGTGCTGGATATCGCCGTAGCTCATCTTGTCCGTGACCGGGTCCACCGGTCCCTGTCCTGAGACGAAGACGAAGTCGCCGGCGCGAATCACGGGGGTGTACGGTCCGCGCGGCTTGGGAGTGCCCGAGGGGTAGATTCTTTCGATCATGGATCCAGCGTAATGCAACCCGTACAGCGCTGGACGTCCCCGCCATAGGAAATGCTCACTCCCGGAGGTTCATCTCCTCTGGCGATCCGGCTGCGGCGAGCCCTGACGCGTAGGCTGCGCAGGAACTGGAGTGGCAACCTGAGGTTCCGTTTGTATCCACTAACACGTTGATTCTAAATAAGAACTTGTCGCAAAATGGAACCTGAGTTTCCATTTCCGGTCTTCCGGCGATCTAAGCGGCAGCGTCAGGAGCCGGGTTCCGCCAGCGGAATTTTCGTCCGGCATGAATGCGCAACCGGTGTGCGCTGAAGGCTGACCGGCGCCATCCGGCGGCCACTTCAATTAACCCTCGTCGGCATGGAGAAACGCTGGGCACGGAAAAGCCCCGCGCGGGGCGGGGCTTTTCGGGTGGGCTCTGTATGGGAAGGAGCCGATCTGGAGATCGTCGCTCCCAGGGATGGTCGCGGCGCCGTTCCGGCTGCTTACTCCGGCTTCTTGCGACGGGGCGCTGCGGTGCGACGGGGCTTTGAAGAAGTATTCCCGTCCGAAGTCTTTTTGCGCGGAGCGGCGCGCTTGCGCGTGGTCTTCGGCGGCTCGTCTACCACGGGAATCTCTCCCGTCGCGGTGGGCTGTCCCCTGACGATCGGCTGCTTGAAGTCGTGCTCGGTGAGAAGCTCTTCCTCAGGCTTGGCCTTATCGGGTAGAGCGGGCGGGTAGAACTCCGCGCCCAGGAACACATTCAAGCCCGCTTCGGGATGCGGTTCGACGCGTACGACTGTCTTGTCCTGAGCAAAGTTAAGGAACTCCGCGAAGCCCTGGAAACCGTAGTTCTTGTGATCGAAGCCGGGGTGCTCTTCCTTCATCCATGCCTCAAGGTCGGCGGCCCTCTGGCCCGCTTCCTCGAACTCCAGGCGGTGGATTTCCAGCACGTCGCGGAGTTGCGGCAAAGCCTCTTCCGGCCGCGGCATCGGCTTGTCGTGGAAGCCCGTCCCGCGCCGCTCGATGTAGTAGCGGCCGCCCGTGCCCTTCACATTGATCAGCTCGGCGCGCTTCAGCTTATCGATGAATTCGGAGAAGCTGCGCGCCCCGTAAGCACTCTCGGTGAAGGCGGAATCAAGTTGCAGCATGGTGGACTTCAGCAGTCCGAGCTGCGGCTGGACGTTGCGGCGTTCCAACACTTGGAGAGCGCGCTCCACGAGAGGCATCGTCAGTTCCAGGTCCAGCGGCGCGGGACGCGCCTGCACGTTCTGGTCGCGCTGCTGCGCCTCCGACTGGCGGCGCTCTTCGCGCTCGCGGCGGCGCTCGTCGCGATCCCGGCGGCGCCCCCTGTCGCGATCTCCGCCGCGCTCCGCTCCTTCGCGAGGACGTTCAGCCTGGTCCGCTGCTGGCTCCGCATCGACGGGGCCGCCGCCGGCGAGAGGCGCCAACGGTTGCGGGACGTGAGCGTGAGCCGCCTCCAGGTTTAGCAGAGACTCAAAGCTGATGAACTCGTGGCAGTTCTGTTGGAGGATGGTCGAAGTGAAGGCCTTGCCGCCCACAACGAACACGGTCTTGCCGTACTCCTTCAACTTGTTCACCAGCGGGATGAAGTCGCTGTCGCCGCTAATGATGGCGAACGCATTCACGTGGTCGTGCGTGAACGCCATCTCCAGAGCGTCCAGCGCCAGGTTGATGTCCGCGCCATTCTTGTCGCCGCGCGGCGAGGGAATGCGCTGGACCATCTGGACGGCGTTTTCCGCCATCTGGCGCGTTGCGCCTTCCTGACGGCTCCAGTTTGCGTAGGCGAACTTGGCTACCAGGTCGCCGCGCTCCTTGAGCGCATCCAATACGAGCGACACGTCGAATTCGCGCCGCAATGTCGATTTAACGCCGATTTCGATGTTGTCGTAATCGACAAACACGGCGATGTTCAGTCTCTCTTGCATGTGGGCTTTGCCTGAATTGGCTACTCCAAGTATAAACCCTATATTGCAAGCGATTTACAATCAAGGGGACACATGAGCGAAAAGCCCTACAACGAACCCCGCCTCGCCCTCAACCGGATCTACACGCGAACCGGTGACGCCGGGGAGACAGCGCTGGTCAGTGGGGAGCGCGTTCCGAAGGACGATTTGCGCATCGAATGTTACGGCACCGTGGACGAATTGAATTCGTTCATCGGGCTCGCCTGCCAGACCGCGGCGGAACTCGCGCCCGCCGCGCCTGCCGTGGGAGAGTTGTGCGAAATCCTGCTGCGTCTCCAACACGAGTTGTTCAACCTCGGATCCATCCTGGCCACAATGCCGGAGAAGATCATGCCGCGGCAGCCGCGCATTACCGAGCGAGAGATCTCCATGCTCGAAGCCGAGATCGACCGCTGCACGGCCACACTGCCCGCGCTCAGGAGCTTCGTGCTACCTGGCGGTTCGCGGTTGAACGCTGAGCTGCACGTCTGCCGGACCGTCTGCCGGCGGGCCGAGCGGCTGGCGGTCGGGCTCGCCAGAGAGGGCGGCGTGGACCCGCTCAGCGTCCGCTACCTGAACCGTTTGAGTGACGCGCTGTTCGTCTACAGCCGGTGGGCAAACCACTTGCTTGGCGTGCCCGAGGTGCTCTGGCAGCCCAATCGAGCCGCGTCCGCGCGGCGGTAGGTGGGGCCGCGCGGGCTCTCCAGAGCCCGCTCCGGACAAACTTGCGGGGCCTGGAGGCCCCGCGCGGCTCGGGAGAGCCGCCCCACTCCGAATAGGCAAACGACGGCAATCGGCTATCCTGGGATATGGATCCGTTGAGCCATGTTGCAGGGCAGGCCTGACGCCGATCCGAGGCACGCCTTGCCCCAGTTCCTTAGCAATCAAGCACAAGTCCCAACCCCTCAACGTGTCGCGTTTTCCGGTGCGTTCGTTCTACTCGCTTCCCTGGAGATCGCGAAAGTCGGCCCGGCGACGGCTCTTTGGGCGGCGCCAGCCATCCTCTTCTCCGCGATTCTCATCGCGTGGGCCGCCGAATCGGCGCAGTTCTTCGTCTCTCAAGGAATCGCCCTGGCCATGCTTGCGTGGCTGCAGACAATGCCGGAGTTCGCCGTCGAAGCGGTGCTCGCCTGGAAGCAGCAGTCCGCCCTACTGATGGCCAATTTGACCGGCGCTTTACGCTTGCTGACCGGCCTCGGGTGGCCCATGATCTACGCTACGGCCGCGTTCTTCCACCGCAGGAAGCACGGTCGCGCGTTGAAGGCCATCCATCTCCAAACCGAGCATTGCGTGGAGGTTGTGGGGCTGATGCTCCCGCTCCTGTATATGCTGTGGATCTGGCTGAAGGGCACGCTGACGGTCTGGGATGCGGTGGTGCTGATCCTTATTTATTTCGCTTACTTGTTCGTGCTCACCAAAGTTCCGCCGGCGGGCGCGGAAGGCATCGAGGATCTCGACCGGGTTCCACGCTATGTCGTCAAGTCGTCGCCTAAGGTTCGCAATTTGCTGATAGTGCTCCTGTTTGCTGGCGGCGGCGGGTTGATCTACTACTCCGCGGAGCCGTTCCTGGGCAGCCTGCTGGCCGTCTCCGCGATCCTCGGCGTGCCGAGCTTCGTCTTCGTGCAGTGGGTCGCGCCGTTTGTCAGCGAATTCCCCGAAAAGGTCTCCGCTTTCTATTGGGCGCGCACGATTGACGGCGCGCCGATGGCGCTCATGAACATGGTCAGCTCGAACATCAATCAGTGGACGCTGCTGACGGCGTTGTTGCCGATCATCTTCTCGGTGAGCGCGGGTCACCTGGCTCCCATCCGGTTCGACTCGCAACAGGAACTGGAGCTGCTAATGACCATTGGCCAGTCGCTGATTGGCCTAATGTTCCTGATGAACATGGAATTGGCTTGGTGGGAGGCTTCCACCCTGTTCAGCCTGTGGTTCCTGCAATTCGCCCTTTCGCCGGTCCACGCGGGACCGTACCTGCTCGGGCGCCTGGCCGGACACATCCATTGGCTGGTGACTTGCGCCTACTTTGCCTGGTTCGCCGTCGAAGTGGTTCGGACCTTCGCCCAAAAGCGAAAGCCGCTGGCATTCATCCTGTTCGCGCGCCTGTGGCGCGGACGAGTGATGGGCCGGCAAGCAGCATGAGGTGTCAAGCCGCGTGAGGCCGGAGGCTGGAGACCAATCCGATACACTGGAGGCAGCCTAAGGACAGGGGATAAGTGCCGGTCGTTTGACCGCAAACCCGACACGGAGAGCCACGATGACACCTCGAATACACGGCACAACAATCCTGGTGGTTCGCCGCGCCGGCAAGGTCGTGATCGCCGGCGATGGCCAGGTCACCCAGGGCAGCGAAGTGCTAAAGGCCAGCGCCAACAAGCTGAGGCTGTTGCACAAGGATAAGATCCTGGCCGGATTCGCCGGCTCCACGGCCGACGCATTCAGCCTGTTTTCCCGGTTCGAATCCAAGCTGGAACAGTTCAACGGCAACCTGGCCCGCAGCGCGGTGGAGATGGCCAAGGATTGGCGGACCGACAAAGTTCTGCGCCACCTGGAAGCACTCTTGCTCGTCGCCGACCTGAGCAATACCTACATCTTGAGCGGCGAGGGCGATGTGATTGAGCCGGACGACGCGTGCGCGGCAATCGGATCGGGTGGCGGTTATGCCAAGGTGGCTGCGACGGCGCTATTGGAGAATACGAAGCTGAGCGCGCGCGAAATCGTGGAACGAGCGATGAAGATCGCCGCTGACACGTGCATCTACACCAACCACAACATCGTCTACCAGGAATTGGGCTGAGCCATGGTGATCTATCTGCCCGGCGACTCGAATCGCGATGAACCGATGCTCGACGAACTGACTCCGCGCCAGATCGTCACGGAACTGGACAAGTACGTCGTCGGCCAGGCCGAGGCCAAGCGCGCCATTGCCGTGGCGCTGCGCAACCGCATCCGCCGGCAGAAGCTCGATGCCGAGATGGCCGAAGAGGTAGTGCCGAAGAACATCCTCATGATCGGCCCGACGGGCGTGGGGAAAACGGAACTGGCGCGGCGGCTCGCAAAACTATCGAACTCGCCGTTTTTGAAAGTAGAAGCGAGCAAATTCACCGAGGTCGGCTACGTCGGGCGCGACGTGGAATCGATGATCCGCGATCTGGTGGAGATCGCGATAGACATGGTGCGCGAGGAGAAGCTGGACGAGATCGCCGGCCGGGCCGAAGCGAGCGCCGAGGAGCGGCTGCTCGATATTCTGATGCCGCCGTCGCCCGAGACAAACGAATCTGTGGAGCGGACGCGAGAGAAGCTCCGGGAGAAGCTCCGTGCCGGGCGGCTGGACGACCGCATCGTGGAAATTGACGTCAAGGACCGTGGTCCTTCGATGGAGATCTTCACCAACACCGGTAACGAAGAAGTGGATATGAACCTGCGTGAGTTCCTGCCCACGCTGTTCGGCGGCCGCACGCGGAAGCGCAAGATGCGCGTGGCCGAGGCCTTCGACTATCTCGTGCAAGAGGAAGAGCAACGCCTGGTCGATGCGGACCAGGTGACTCGCATTGCGATTGAGCGCGTTGAAAAGAGCGGCATTCTCTTCCTGGACGAAGTGGACAAGATCGCGGGACGCGAGGGCGGACATGGCCCGGACGTCAGCCGCGAAGGCGTGCAGCGCGACATCCTGCCAATTGTCGAAGGCACCACAGTGAACACGCGTTACGGCTTCGTGCGAACCGACCACATCCTGTTCATCGCAGCCGGAGCGTTCCACGTCTCCAAGCCCTCGGACATGATCCCGGAGTTACAAGGACGCTTTCCCATCCGCGTCGAGCTGAAATCGCTCACTGAAGCCGACTTCGTGCGCATTCTGACCGAGCCGAAAAACGCCTTGATCAAGCAGTACGTAGCGCTGCTCGAAACCGAGGGAATCCAACTCAAGTTCACGCAGGACGCCGTCCAGGAAGTTGCGCGAATGGCCACTGAAGTGAATTCCGCCACCGAGGATATCGGGGCGCGCCGGTTGCATACGATTCTCGAGAAGGTGCTCGAAGAGCTGAGCTTCGAGGGTCCCGAAATGAAGAAGAAAAAGGTGTCGGTCGATGCCGCATACGTGCGGAAGCAACTAGTAGACATCGTGAAGGACCAGGACCTGAGCCGCTACATTCTGTGATGCGAACGTTGATTGCCGCTTTATGCCTGGCTGCCGCAACCGGATGCGGCTACATCGGCGCCCCAATGCCCCCGGCCCTGAACATTCCCAGCCGCGTGAGTGTCGTCGTCGCGTCACAGCACGCGGATCACCTGACCGTGGGATTCATCATCACGGGCAAGACCACCGACGGTCTGGTGCTGCGCCGCTTGCAGGCGATCGAACTCCGTGCCGGCCCGCCCGCCGCTTCGATGGCAAAGTGGGCTCAGTCAGCCCGGCAGATTCCAGTAGAGCCGCCGGCAATCGAGGGCCATGAATTGAAGATCCCCATTTCCGGTTGGGAAAACCAGGACGTTGTCGTGGCAGTGCGCGCCGTGGGCCCGACGGGGCGCGCGGGCGCCTGGAGCGAGCCGCTGACCGTGCATGTTTTGCCAGTGCCGCGCGTGCCCGTGGTCGCGGCCGCACCCGGTCCGGATGGCATCACTCTCAGTTGGCCCCGTGAAGGCGCTCCCCCTGGAACGACGTGGCGGGTATTCCGCCAGAAGAAGGGCGAGGAAAAGGCCGTGGCTGTCGCAGATGCCCCGGAGCCGCGATGGGTGGATCCGATGACGGAAGAGAACGCCGAATTCACTTACCAGGTGCAGGTCCTGCTGCCGGCAGGGAAGGCAGTCGCCGAAAGCGAGAAGTCACGGGCGGTTTCAGTCACTTACAAAGACGTCTTCCCGCCCGCTACTCCCGTGGGACTGACGGCCATTGCCGGAGTCGGCAGCATCGAATTGGCCTGGGAGCCCAATCACGAACCCGACCTGCGAGGGTACCAGGTGTACAGGGCCGAAGCTCCCGGCGCGCTGGCGAAGCTCGGGGAGATGACGGGCGAGGTGATCTACAGCGACAAAGCCGTTACGCACGCCAGGCGCTACGTCTACGCCGTTTCGGCAGTTGATAAACTGGGCAACGAAAGCAAACTCAGCCCGGCGGTGGAAATCACCGCTCCATAGTGGGTGGGGCGGTCCTCCAGGACCGCGCGGGCTCTCCAGAGCCCGCTCAAGTTAGTTGCGGGGCTTGGGCTCTGGAGAGTTGCCCCACCGCACCCGGGGCTTGCGGTACAGAGAAAGCAGGCAAGAATGACCCGCTACATCCGCTTCACCTTGAATCCGCTGGTTCCCATCGCGGCTTCCGACGCCGACCCGCGCGTGATCAAGGGCGTAACCGACGGCGAGTCCGTGCGAGGCGCCGACGGGAACGTTTACTCGCTCGCTGGTGTGCGGCTGCTGCCCGCCGTGTCACCCTCGAAAATCGTCTGCGTCGGACGCAACTACGCGGAGCATGCCAAGGAACTGGGTAACGCAGTCCCGCAAGAGCCGCTGATCTTCCTGAAGCCGCCCTCGTCGCTGAACGCTCACGGAGCGCCGGTGTTCTACCCCGAGCTTTCACAGCGCGTGGATTTCGAGGGCGAACTCGGCGTGGTGATCGGGCGCAGGGCGCGCAAGATCCACGCGGCCGATTACGGCAAGTATGTCGCTGGATACACCATCGTCAACGACGTGACAGCCCGTGATTTGCAGAAGAAGGACGGCCAGTGGACCCGCGGCAAAGGTTTTGACAGCTTCTGCCCGGTAGGTCCGTGGTGGGTTCCCAAAGAGGAAGTCGACTTCGACTCTCTGCGGGTCATCACGCGGGTGAATGGTGAAGTCCGGCAGGAAGCCCCAGTGACGCAGATGCTTTTCAGCGTCGGTGCTGTCCTTGACTTCATCTCACAGTTTATGACGCTCGAACCTGGAGACCTGGTCGCGACCGGCACACCGCCGGGCGTGGGTCCGGTTCAACCGGGCGATAGCGTTCAGGTCGAGATCCCCGGCTTGGGGATCCTTGAAAACCCGATAGAACGCGCATAGGCCTGCGAGCGGTGCCGGTACCAGCAGGTCTTTGCCTGGAGAGAGGACAAATGAAATTCTTTCTGGATACCGCAAACTTGGACGAGTTGAAGAAGGGCGCCGCATGGGGTGTCGTCGATGGCGTTACCACCAACCCTTCATTGATCGCGAAGGAAGGACAGCCACTCAAGGAGCAGGTACGGCGAATCTGCGACATCGTGGACGGACCCGTCAGCGCCGAAGTCGTAGCGACCGACTTCGACGGGATGGTGAAGCAGGCGCATGAGTTGCATGCCGTTCACCCGAACATCGTCGTGAAGGTACCCTTGACCCGGGACGGCATCAAGACCTGCGCCACGCTCAGCAAGACAGGCATCCGGTTTAACGTGACCCTCTGCTTCAGCGCGGGGCAGGCGTTGCTGGCCGCGAAGGCGGGCGCCACTTTCGTGAGTCCGTTCGTCGGACGGCTCGACGACATTGGCGACGAGGGCATGGCGCTGATTCGCACGATCTGCGGGATTTACAAGAACTACGGGTTCAAGACTGAGGTGCTCGCCGCCTCATTGCGGTCGCCGTTGCACGTGGTGCAGGCGGCCCAGGCGGGCGCGCACATTGGAACGCTGCCCTTCAAGGTGCTGGACCAGTTGTTCAACCACCCGCTGACCGACCGCGGATTGGAACAATTTCTCAAGGACTACAACAAAGTCTTTCAGGAGACCGGCGCCCCGCGCTGAAATAATAGAAGCATGGTCTTTGTTCTGATGCTGCGAGCGCATCCGGTGGCCGCAGCGGCAGCGGGCGTGTTGATTGCCGCCCTGATCGGGTTGATTGTCTGGCGCATCGTGAGACACCGGCCCACGAGCGAAGAGCTCGAGAAGCGCCGCCGATTGATGGTGAGCCGGGCGGGCAGGACGATTGAAGGCGAGATCACCGACGCGGATTCCGAACGGCTGTATTACACTTACTCGGTGCGCGGCGTGGAGTATTCCGCCACCCAGGACGTTGGAGCACTTCTGGAATTCCTGCCTTGCGAGCCGTCCCGGGTGGTGGGCGAGGTCAGCGTCAGGTATCTGCGCAACAACGCCGCGAATTCGATTATTGTTTGCGAAGAGTGGTCGGGGCTGCCTGCGTGCCACCACGTACGTGAGATCGAGGAGGCCAACAAGAAATGAACACGCGTTTTAATTTGGGTTTGAAGACCGCCGCGGCCGCAGGCTTGGCCCTGCTGGTCATCGGCACAGCGGCCGGCTACGCCGCGAACAGATTCGGAAGGCCGAAATCCGTAATCCACGTCGTGACCCTCTACTACAAGGACGGCACCACGGACGAGCAGAAGAAGGCCGTGCTTGCGGCAGTTGAGAAGATGGCCGTTGAGTTGCCGGGCGTTAAGAACGTGTGGCTGAAAAGCACAAAGGTGCAAGGCGTCTACATGGAGAAATTAGCGGAGAACCGCGAGCGTCCATCCGAAGTTTCTTACAAGGCCCACCCATTCACGGATGCATTTGTGGTTGAATTCGAAGATCAGGCCGCGTTGGAACGGTATGCTGATCACCCCGCCCACAAGGCATTCGAAGAGGTATACCTTCCCGTTCGCGGCCGGAGCAGTACGCACGATATTACGAATTGACCCGGGACCGCGCGGATTTTGAGAAGACGAAGCCTCTTCCTTGGATTATTGGGAATCCTCGCCCAGGCGCAGGACCCCCTCAGCATCAAGGGAGATTTTTTCACGCCTGTCGAGGCTGGACTTTGGCACAAGGCAGAGTCTCATTGGGCCAGCCGCCGATCGGTGGTGGCGGCCCTCAATTCACCCGAAAGTATCCGCAAACGCGGCGACGCGTTTCGTGCCTGGCTGACCGCCTCGATTGGCGGCTGGCCCGAAAAGACTCCGCTCCGCCCCCGGATTACCGGGGTGCTGAACCGCGACGGCTATCGCATCGAAAAGTTGGTGTTCGAAAGCCGCCCTGGATTTCGCGTCACTGCCAATGTCTATATCCCATCTGGAGCCGGACCGTTCCCCGCGCTGCTGGGAGTAGCAGGTCATAGCGAGACGGGGAAAGCCGATCCGGTCTACCAGCACGTCTGGGTGTCGATGGTCCGGCGCGGTGTGCTTGTGCTGGCCTATGATCCGCCCGGCCAGGGCGAGCGCCTCGACTTTCTGGACTCATCCACCCACAAATCCTCGGTAGGCGTCGGGACGCCGGAACATACCGCCGAGGGTACGCAGTGCCTGCTCACCGGTTCGTCCTTTGCGGCGTATGAAATCTGGGACGGAATCCGGGCCGTGGATTATCTTCTGACGCGTAAAGATGTCAACGGACGGCGGATCGCGGTAGCAGGCAATTCAGGCGGCGGAACCCAGGCTGCCTATTTGATGGCATTGGAACCCCGGCTGAGCGTGGGCGTGGTCTCCTGCTGGATGACCACCGGAGACCGGCTTTGGAAGAGTCCCGGGCCCCAGGATGCCGAACAGAATTTCCCGGGATTCGTAGCCGCCGGCTGGGACCTGGGCGATTTCCTGATCGCGGCCGCGCCCCGCGCCGTGCTGGTCACATCGGCAACACGCGACTTCTTCCCGATTGCCGGTACTCGCGCCGTGGCCGACGAGCAGCGTCGAATCTATCGCCTGCTCGGTCGGAGCGAGAACGCAGGCTATTTCGAGTTCAACGACACGCATGGCTGGTCGCAACCCCGGCGGGAGGCCGCCTACCGCTGGCTGGAGCGCCAACTCGGGCTGCCTGCGACCAGCCCCGCCGAGAAGCCAGTCACTCCGGAGCCAGCCTCAGTACTGGCGGTCACCCCGACCGGCCAGCTTGGCGATTCGTTCGGCGGTGAGACCGTTCGTTCGCTGAATCGCCGGCGCGCCGAAGAACTATCATCGCGGCGCCGCGCGCTGCGAATTCATGAGACCGAAGAACTGCGCGCCATCATCGCGCAAAGTATCGGTTTTGGCGGAACGCCGAGCGCGCCTTCCTGGCGAAGCGTGGCGTCCATCCGAAGCCAGGACTGGCACGGGGAAAAGGTACTGATCCAGAGTGAGCCGGGAACCGAGTTGCCCGCTTTGCTGCTGTTGCCCAATCAAGGCGCGCCGCGCGCGGTGTCGCTCATCGTCCATGAAGATGGCAAGGACGCAGCCCTGCCCGCCGCCCTGAGTGCGCTCCGCCTGGGCCGGGCCGCGCTGTGCCTGGACATTCGCGGAACGGGGCAACTTTCAGCCAAACGTTCGCCACCGGACCCTGACAGCGAATACCAGTTTGCCTGGAAAGCGCTTCTGCTCGGCCGGACGCTTGTCGGGATGCAGACTCTGGATATCATCCAGGCTGTGGCTGCAATTAAGAAACACTCCGGCTTCGAGAACCTGCCCGTCGCACTGCACGCCATGGGAAAAACGGGAGTGGCTGCGCAACTCGCCGGCGCTCTCTCGCCGCGCTTCTCGTCCGTTTCTGTGGAGGGCTGCATCGGCTCGTGGCTGGAGTTCGCCATGGCGCAAAGGCACGTCAATCTCTTCTCGCTTGTCGTGCCGGGCGTTCTCGATGATTTCGATATCCCCGACCTTTTGCGTCTCTACCGTCCCGGCGTTCTGAGCGTAATGCGGCCAGTTCATCCGGACGGTTCGGCGTCGGGCCACTGAGCCCGATATTCTATTAGCAATCATGCGTTTCCCCGCCCTTATTGCAGGATTGCTGGCTTTGCCCGTGTTCGCGCAGCAGTTCGAGTTCTGGCCCGGCGCCCAGTACGATCCGTCCATTCCAACGATCCGGCAAGTGCTGGGGCACGAACCTGGCGAGCGGATCGCCCCGCCCGAGGAGATTCATCGCTACTTTGAGGCCCTCGCTAAAGCCGCGCCTGAGCGGGTCAGGCTCTACGAGTACGCTCGCTCGTGGGAAGGGAGGCGGCTGATGTACGCCGTCATCGCATCGCCCGCGAACATTAATCGTCTCGATGAGATCAAGGCCTCCATGCAGAAGCTATACGACCCGCGCAAGACCACGCCGGAGGAAGCCCGCAAACTGATCGAGACCTTGCCCTTGGTGCTGAACCTCTCCTATGGCGTGCATGGCAACGAGATCTCGTCGCCCGACTCGGCGATGCTGACCGCTTACCACTTGCTGGCCGCCAAGAACGACAAGATCGTGCAACAGTTCTACCGCGACACGGTTCTGCTGATCGACGCTACGCAGAATCCGGACGGCCGCAACCGCTTCGTCCAGAACTATCAGGTCAGCGAGGGCATCGAGCCGGATCCGTCACCCGTCTCCGCCGAAAGGGCGGAACCATGGCCGGGCGGACGCACCAACCACTACTACTTCGACATGAACCGCGACTGGTTCGCGATGACGCAGCCCGAAACGATCGGCCGCATCCATTACCTGCGCGAGTGGTGGCCCGTGGTCGTGGTGGATCTGCACGAGATGGGAACCGATTCCAGCTACTTCTTCGCGCCCGGCTCGGAGCCTTTCAATCCCCACGTGTTGAAGAGCCAGCTTGAAACCTCCGCGATGTTCGGCAAGAACAACGCGAAATGGTTCGACCTGTTCGGATACACCTACTTCACGCGTGAGATTTACGACGAGTTTTACCCCGGCTACGGCTCCGGGTGGCCCTGGTTCTACGGCGGCATCGGAATGACGTACGAAAACGCCTCGGTGCGCGGTCTGGCGGCGCGGCGCTCCGACGGGTCGCTGTACGTCTATCGAGACAGCGTGCGGAAGCACTTCATCGCCGCGATTTCGACCTGCGAGACCGTCTCCAATAACCGGCAGAGACTGCTCGAGGACTTCTACAACTACCACGTCACGGCTATCGACGAAGGCAAGAAAGAGACGGTGAAGGAATACATCCTGCCCCGGCGGGGCGATGTCTCCGCGGTGGATAAACTGGCCCACCTGATGGCGGAACAGGGGATTGAAGTGAGCCAGGCGCGAGCCGCTTTTGAGAGCGGCGGCAAGCAATATCAGGAGGGCAGCTATCTGATCCCGCTCGCCCAGCCGCGTAAACGATATGTGCGGTCTCTGCTCGACAAAGACGTTCCGCTGACCAAGGAATTTGCCGCGGAACAGGAGCGGCGCCGCAAGAAGAACCTGCCGGACGAAATCTATGACGTCACCGGCTGGTCGCTGCCCCTGCTTTACAACGTGGAATGTGTGGGCGTGGAGCAATCCGTGCAGACGCCCGCCACCCGGGTCGCCGGGCCGTATGAGCCACGCGGTTCGGTAAGCGGCGTGGCCAAGCTCGCCTACCTCGTCCCCTGGGGTACGCAGGCCTCCGGCCGCTTCCTCACGGGCGCACTGCGCGCGGGGTTGAAGGTGCTCAGCGTGAACAAACAGTTCACGCAAAACGGGCGCGTGTATCCATCGGGCACCGTGGTGGTTCTGGTGAAGGACAACGGCGAGACCGTGCATGGGGCGGTGGAGCGGTTGGCCCGCACCTCGGGCGCGGAAGCCGTCGCCACCGATACCGGCTGGACGGAGGGTGGTATCAACTTCGGCAGCGCGAATACGTTTCACCTCAAGCCGCCTGTGATCGCCATGCTCTGGGATTCTCCGGTTTCCTCCGCCTCCGCGGGCAACACCCGTTACGTACTGGAGCGCCAGTTCAACTATCCGGTTACCGTGGTGCGCTCGCAGCTCTTTTCGAACGCCGACTTGAACCAGTTCAACGTCATCATTCTGCCCGACGGCCGCTATGGCGCGCTCCTCTCGGGAACAGTGGGTGAACGGCTGCAGACCTGGGTTCGCAACGGGGGGACGCTGATCGCTATCGGCTCGGCGATGACGGCGCTCGCCAGCCTGCCCAACGGCCTGCTGGCCATCCAGCAGGAAGGGCTCGCGCCCGATGCCGGAAAAGACGCCGCAAAGGCAGCCGAGGGCACGAAGCCCGCGGCCAGCCCTTCCGGTACGCCTTCCACCAGCCCCGCGCCAACTCCCGCGCCCGGCAGAATCTTCACTAAAGCCGAAGATCTCCAGGCTGCCATTCGGCCGGAGCATCCGATGCCCGACAACGTGGCGGGCGTGCTGGCGCGGGCCAACGTCGATCCCGAGACGTGGCTCACCGCGGGCGTTGCACCCAATCTGTACCTCATGCTGGACGGCAACCTGATCTTCTCTCCCATCCGGATCGACCATGGCGTCAACGCCGTAACCTTCGCCGGGCCGGACGAACTCGTCGAATCTGGCTATCTATGGGATGAAAACCGGAAACAACTCGCCTATAAGCCTGCCGTCGTCGTACAGAACGAGGCGCGAGGCTGGGTGGTCGGTTTCGTGACGGACCCGACGTTCCGCGGATTCATGGACGGCGAGAATGTCCTGTTTCTGAATGCCGTGTTCCGTGCTCCAGGCAGCGGACACGGGTTCGCTCAGCAGGAATAGCTGCAGAATCAATTCTTTACCATCCAATGAGATACGCGGGCCTTGACACGCCCGCCTGATTGGCCTACAACACGGTTGACATGAACCATTGTGGAGTTTATGCTCTGATTAGCCGGAATTATACGACACCACTTCAGGGTGGTGTCTTCGGTGCTGAGGCGACGGGAACATGTCCTGGCAAACGGAATACCGGCGAAAGCTGAAAACGGCCGACGAAGCGCTCAGCGTGCTGCGCTCCTCGCAGCGCGTTTGGGTGCAACAAGGTAACTCGACCCCACAACCGTTGATCGAAGCCATGATCCGGCGTGCGCCGGTGCTCAAAGACGTCGAAGTGATCTCGATGTTGACCCTGGGCGATGCGCCCTATACGCGGCCCGAGTTCGCCGGCACGTTCCGGCACGGAGGGCTGTTCCTCGGAGGCAACGTTCGCGAGGCGGTCCAGGCCGGCCGCGCCGACTACACGCCGATCTTCCTCAGTGAGATCGAAGGCCTTTTCCTGTCGGGCGAAATGCCGCTGGATGTCGTGCTGATGCAGGTCGCCCCGCCCGACGAACACGGCTACCTGAGCATGGGCACCTGTGTCGACTGTACGCTGACGGCGGCGCGCACCGGCAAGGTCGTAATCGCGGAAGTCAACGACCGGATGCCGCGGACATACGGCGACTGCGTACTGCATGTCAGCGAGATCGACATGCTGGTCGAGACGTCGCGCCCGCTTCTGCAACTGCCGCGCGAGGTGTATACCGACGAGGCTCACCGCCGCATTGCCGAACACGTGGCCGAACTGGTGCCCGACGGCGCAACGCTGCAGCTCGGCATCGGTGGCATTCCCGAAGCCGTGCTGAGTTGCTTGGGCAACCATCGCGACCTGGGTCTGCATAGCGAGCTGCTTTCGGACGCCATCATTCCGCTGATTGAGAGCGGGGTCATCAACGGCAGACGGAAGACGCTGCATCCCGGCAAGGCCGTCGTCGGCTTCATCCTGGGGACGCAGGTCCTGATCGACTATCTGCGCGACAACTACTTCTTCGAGTTGCACCCGATCTCCTATACCAACGACCCGTTCGTGATCGCCCAGAACGACCGCATGGTGGCGATCAACTCGGCAATTCAGGTAGACATCACGGGACAGGTTTGCGCCGACTCCATCGGCACGCGGCCGTACAGCGGCGTGGGCGGCCAGCCGGATTTCATTCGCGGCGCGGCACGCTCGAAGGGCGGCAAGCCAATCATCGCCCTGCCGTCCACGGCCAAGAACGGGACCATCTCCCGCATCGCGCCGGTGCTCGACCCCGGCGCCGGGGTCGTGACTTCGCGCGCAGACGTCCACTATGTGGTCACCGAGTATGGCGTCGCGTATCTCCACGGCAAGAGCATCCGGCAGCGGACTGAAGCGATGATCTCCATCGCCCACCCGAAGTTCCGGAACGAGTTGTATGACTTCGCCTGCCGGGCGCATTATCTGGAATCCGCACGCGCGTTGGTGGCGTGAAAGAGGCGATTTGCGCAAGGAGAGGACATGGAAATGAACCTCAAGCCCGACCGGGGAATGGTTGCCGTGAACCAGGAAGAGTGTAAAGGCTGCGGCCTGTGCGTAGATTCCTGCGCCATTAAGGTGCTGCGGCTTTCCGATGGTTTGAACCGCTACGGCTATCACCCGGCGGAGTATGCCGGGCATGGCTGCAACGGATGCGGCCTGTGCTTTTATGCCTGTCCCGAGCCCGGCGCGATCACCGTCTACAAGCGCACGGTCATGGAACAGGCAGCCGCTTGAGGAGGTCTGAGACGATGCCAAAGCAACTCATCAAGGGCAACGAAGCGATTGTGAAGAGCGCCATCCTCGCTGGTTGCCGCGCCTTCTACGGCTATCCCATCACGCCGGCCAGCGAGATCGCCGAGGCGGCCGCGAAGTATATGCCGCTCGCCGGTGGCACTTTCCTCCAGGCCGAAAGCGAAACGGCCTCGATTTACATGCTCTACGGAGCGGCCGCCGCGGGCTTGCGCGCCATGACCGCCAGTTCCGGCCCGGGTATCAGCCTGATGCAGGAAGGCCTGAGTTACCTGGCCGGCGCCGAGCTGCCCTGCGTCATTGCCGACATCATGCGCGGCGGGCCGGGACTGGGCAACATCGCGCCCGAGCAGGCCGACTATAACCAGGTGGTGAAGGGCGGCGGCCACGGCTGCTACCGCACCATCGTGCTGGCGCCGGACTCGGTACAGGAGATGGCAGACCTCACGGCGCTGGCCTTCGACCTGGCTGACAAATATCGCAACCCGGTGTTCGTCCTCGCCGATGGCGCTATCGGCCAGATGATGGAGCCGGTGGAGTTCATGGCCACTCCAGTGGAGCCGCGCCGCATGCCCTGGGCCGTGGAAGCTACGCCTGAGACCCGGCGGAATCTGGTGACCTCCATCTATCTCGAACCGGATAATCTCGAAGCTCACGTCCGAAAGCTCGAAGCGAAATACCGGCGCTGCGAACGGGAAGAAGTCCGCTTCGAAGAGTACCAGACAGGCGACGCGGAAATCGTTCTGATGGGCTATGGCATCACTGCCCGCATTCTAAAAGCCGTCGTCGAACAGTTGCGCACCGCGGGACTTCCCGTCGGGCTGCTGCGGCCGATTACGCTCTACCCGTTCCCGGTGGAGGCGGTCCAGCGTCTGGCCCAATCCGCCAGGCTGTTCGCCGTCGTCGAGTTGAGTAATGGCCAGATGGTGGACGACGTGCGGCTGGCGCTCAACGGCCTACGCCCGGTGGAGTTTTATGGCCGGGTCGGCGGCAACGTGCCGTCCGCCGAGGAGGTTGCCCGCTTCGTGCGGAAGATTGCCGGGCAGCACGGAGTTGCGGCGCCCGAGGAGGTAATGGCCCATGTCTGAGTTCTCCGTTCTCCACCAGAAGGCCGATTCCTTCTACGCCAATTACGACCGCAAGGCGGATTCGCAGCACCAGACGCACTACTGCCCGGGCTGCGGTCACGGCAGCATCAGCAAGCTGCTGGCGCGCGCCATCGACGAACTCGGCATCCAGGACCGGACGATTCTGGTCAACCCCGTCGGGTGCTCGGTTTTCGGTTATTACTACTTCGATGTCGGCAACATCCAGTCGGCGCACGGGCGTGCGCCCGCGGTGGCCACGGCGGCGAAGCGCGCCCGGCCGAACTCGATTGTGGTCAGCTATCAGGGCGACGGCGATCTCGCCGCCATCGGCACGGCGGAGATTCTGCACGCGGCCAACCGTGGTGAGCCGATCACGGTCATCTTCGTCAACAACGCCATCTACGGCATGACCGGCGGTCAGCTCGCTCCCACCACGCCAGTTGGCGCCAAGAGCACGACAACGCCTTACGGGCGCAGCATCTTCAACGAAGGCTATCCGCTGCACGTGTGCGAGACTCTGGCCTCGCTGGAAGCACCGGTTTACCTGGAGCGGGTCGCTCTGGGCAACGTCAAGGGAATCCTGCAAGCGGGCAAGGCGATCCGGCGCGCCCTCGAAAACCAGGTCCACGGCCTCGGGTTTTCGCTCATCGAAGTCCTTTCGCCTTGCCCCACCATTTGGAAGACAACGCCGCAGGACGCGCAGCAGCGGGTCCGCGAAGAGTTGTCCAAAATATACCCGGTCGGCGTTTTCCGCGATCTGACCAAAGAACGCGGCCCGCGACCCGCTCCAGCGCCCGCGCCGCCCTTGCACGAGTTGCCGGCGCTGCTCGATATCGATGCGGCACACACTTTCGAAATGCCGGACAAACGGCCCGCGCAGGCCGTCGATTGGCGCATCAAGGTCGCTGGCTTTGGCGGACAGGGCGTGTTGATGCTGGGAGAAGTGATGGCCGAAGCGGGGCTTGCCGCGGGGCTCGATGTCTCCTGGCTACCCTCTTATGGACCCGAGATGCGGAGCGGCACTTCGAACTGCCACGTTCGTCTCTCGACGCACGCGATCGATTCGCCCCTCATCTCCAGGCCCAATGTCCTGCTAGCCTTAAATGAACCATCTCTGCGCAAGTTCGTCCATACCGTTGAACCTGGCGGCTGGGTGTTCTACAACGCGGACACGTTGCCCGAAGATTGCCGTCGCGACGACGTGAACTTTCTCACCCGATCGTTCACGAAGATCGCCGACGAGCTGGGCGACACGCGCGTGGGCAATATTGTCACGCTCGGCGCGTTGATGGGAGTGGCGCAGGTTGTGGACGAAGAGCAGGTGGACGCCGCGCTCGCGCACACCGTTAAATCCGCGCGCTGGTTGGATCTCGACCGCAAAGCACTAGTTGCTGGCAAGCAGGCAGCCCGGCAAGCGCTGCGAATCGGGGTTCAGTAGGACCCGCCTTCGCAGGCGGTGGTTGGTTCAGGAAAGATCGCCCGGCCGCGAAGCCGGGCAGAGGTGACCGCCGTGAGAATCCACGTACTTGACACCACGCTGTCCGAGATGGCGCTGTCCTTCAACACCCGCATTGCGCCCGGCGACCGGCTGCGAATCCTGCGAAAGCTCGAAGAGCTGATGCCGGACTATGTTGAGGTTGACGCTGAGACCTACCTTGCGCTGGGCGGATATGAGCCTCGTGAAACGCGGCTCAGCGTCTTTGCCCGGCGCGAGGAGGACGTCCCTGCCGGCGCGGGCGTGGTCAGCTTCAGCACCGATTTCATGCTCCCGCACAAGGAGCCCGCACTCGGCCAGATCCGGCGCATGGTGAGTGAAGGCCGGGCGGTCCTTGTGATGGCCGAGAATTTCTTCGACGCCTTCGGCTGCAATCCCCAGCACGCGCTCGATGGATTGCTCGCTGCTCGCGAGGCGGGCGCGCTGGCGTTGATACTCGACGACACGCGGGGAGGCGTTCTGCCATCGCGTATCGCCTCGGTCTGCCGCGCCGTGATGGAGCGGATCGGCGGCACGCTCGGCGTGCGTGCCCGGAACGATTGCGGACTCGCGGTGGCCAACACCCTCACTGCCGTCGAATGCGGCTTCCAGTGGGTGGCCGGTGCGGTGAACGGTTACGGCGAACGCTGCGGCGCCGCCAACCTTTGCACGGTGCTCGCGGATCTGGAGTTGAAACTCGGCCGTGAAACCGTCGGACGCGAAGCACTCAAGCACCTGAGCGCGGTTGCCCACTTCGTGTCGGATGCCGCCAATCAGCCTCTACCGGAAAACACGCCCTTCGCCGGATCGCTGGCCTTCGGGCATCCATTGCCGGCGAGCGCTGGTTCGGTGCTGGAGTCTTTGGCCAGCGTGCCTCATGTCGATCCGGAATCGGTCGGCCATGCCATGTCGATCCTCCCGGGCGATTCCAATGAGACCGGCATGTCGTCCTGGAGCAATAGTGAGAGCTACGAGTTGGAACTCGCCGACGGCACCATGGAACTGCTCCGCCGGCAGGCCCAGCAGCCCGACTATCGCGGTTTTGAAGTGCAGAGTTGGGAAGTATCGACGCGCCAGACCGCATCCGGTCATGCCACCAGCAGCGCCGCCGTTGCGGTTCGTGTTCGGGACGACGTCTATACGGGCAGCGCGGTCGGCGACGGCCCGGTACACGCCATGGATCTCGCCCTGCTGGAATGCCTGATGCCGATTTACCCGTCGCTGGCCCGCATCCGGCTTTCCGACTACCGCGTCCGCATCCTGCAACCTCGCCGTGGCACGGCCTCAATTGGACGCGTCCTCATCGAGTGGACGGATGGCGTATCGACGTGGAGCACGGCCGGTCTTTCCAGCAACCTGCTCGAAGCGAGTTGGGACGCACTGGTGGACGGCATGCGTTTGGAGTTGATGCGCCTGCTGGAGACTCAATCCATAATGCCGGAGGCCGAGGTCGACTCTTCCTGGGCTGTGTAATCAAAACGGCGTCCTCGGATCGGAGCCGTGACCGTGAGGGAGCCGGGAGGGTTCGCCGGACCACCAGTGGGAATGAAGGTGGCGGGAGCGTGGTGGGGCAGACCTCTGCAGGCCGGTTTCAACCGGTCTATCCGGCAAGCCTTGCGGGGCTGAAGCCCCGCGCAGAATGAATTCTGCCCTACCGTTCAGCCCGTTACTTTCGCGGAGCGGCGCCCGTCAACAGCAAGAACAATCCAACGCTCCATTCCGCGGCCGCGGCAATAGGGGCCAGTCTGGAGACTGGCGGTCCAAGTCAACCGGCTCCTCGCCGCTATTGCAGGCCGGCCGTTCGCGCTTCGAGTGAATCAAGCGCGGGCAGGTCGCTCGAAGGACGGTCGAGATAGAAGTACGCGCAGCTCGACCAATCGTCCTGGCGTTCGAAGATGCCTTCCTGCCAGGCGTCCATCTCCACGCGTCCCGGACCCGCTTTGTAAACCGGCTGGCCGGCTTTGTGCAGATCCGCGATCTCGCCTGAGCCACGGTAGCCAATCTGTTGGATGGTCACGCGGACGTCGCTGCGGAAGTAGATCGGGTCCGGCAAGTGATAGCGGTAGAAGCAGTAGCGCATGCGCTCGTGGTCGGCGACGTGCGAGCCCGAATACATCAGGGCGTATTGGCCCTGCCCCCAACCAGTGCCGATGTAGTCCTCGGTACCTGTCCCGCTGAGCGTGGGCAACTCCTGGTCTCCGTCCAGATACACCTTCACCTCGCCCTCGCCCCACCAGGTTCTCGAGTAGACCTTTGTGTTGGAGATGACGCCCAGATTCGCGCCCAGGTAGCGGCCCTTGCCCGCGAGCTTCGGCAGGATCTCGTAATCGCGCTGCATCTTCGTCGGGTTTTCCCGATGGTAGTAGGCGTGAAAGTAGAGCGCGTTCGCGTCGTGATGGTCGCCCAGCGTGTAATCGACATCGTAGAAGATGGTCACGTTCTCGGCGCTTTCGTTCGTGACCACGATCTTCATCGCTTTGCGGAACGGCATCGGCAGATAGCAGTTGAAGCTGCGGCCTTCGGGGCTCGCGAACGCGGCGGATTGGAAGGTCGCCATGCGGCCGAGCCCAGTGCCGAAGAAATCGCCGAACGGCGCGCTGACGGCGGGCTTGGCGGCCTCGTCCCAGTACATATCGATGCGCATGCCGCGCAGGACCTGCGGGGTGCGCTTGTCGATGGTTGCCCAGATGCGGCGCACCGTGCCGCTGGAGTTGTGGACCTCGGCCAGGACGAGCTGCGCGCCGGCCTTGAGATCGATCGCCGGGCGGCCCTTCCTGCCGGCGTTTTCCTGGCCCGCTTTGCCCTTTTCCCCCAGGAGATTCTCAGGGCTGGCCCAGCGCGTCTCGACCCCGTCGGGGATTTCGTAGACGCGTTGCGCGGGCATGAGACCGGACGCAAGGCAAGTCAGTATGGCAGCGTGCAGAAGTCGCATGAGAATACCTCAGAGGCCAGCATCTCACGCGGGCGCGGGAGCGTGGAACAGAGTCACGACCTTAAGGGAGTGGTGGCGTTGCGTCGCCCCTTGTTCAGCGCGGGCCAGAGGCTACCACTCCCTGACGCTCGCGGCTCTGTTCCGGCAGCTTGACCCGAGCTTGCCCGACAGAAAGAATAGCTTCATGCTTGTCCTGCCCATGCGCGGTCTCTCCGCACTTGCCCGCCATGCCGGTCATCTGTTTTCCGCCTTGCTGATATTGGGGACGGCCTTGGCTCAGGCGCCCGCGCAGCCCGGGCCGGGCGACCGGACCGAGTTGGCCACGTTCTTCGACGGCCTGTATGCCGGCCTGGAGCGCGCCCATCATCTGAGCGGCATGAGCGTCGCGGTGGTGCGGGACGGAGAGATCATCCTGCTGAAAGGCTACGGCTACGCGAGCATTGAGAAGCGCACGCCCGTCGACCCAGAGCGCACCTTGTTCCGGATCGGCTCCATCACCGAAGTGCTCACTTGGACGGCCGTGATGCAGCTCTCCGCCGAGGGCAGCATCGATCTGAACGCACCGGTCGACCAGTTTCTTCCTGAGGAACTCTACATTCGCTCTCCTTGGAAAGTCGCTCCGACTTTGCACGATCTGATGGACCACACGCCCGGCTACGACGACGTTGCGGTCCTGGGTCTGTTTCGCCAGCGGCCGTACAGGCGTGTCCTCAAAGACGCTCTGGCGGAGACCCTGCCGGTGATCGTACGAAAGCCGGGCGAGGTCGTGTCCTATTCAAACTGGGGAGCGGCTCTGGCCGGATTTATCGTGGAGCGTGTCTCCAATCTGAGTTGGGAACGCTACGTGGAGGGTCGCATCCTGACGCCTCTGGGGATGAGCGCTGCCTCGGTCCAGCAGCCGGTTACGCCGGATCTGGCGGCGCAGATGGCCACCGGATACCGCTGGACCAACGGCGAGTTGAAGCCCCAGGGCTTTGAATACATGCCGCTCGCACCAGCCGGGGGCGCGTCGGCTTCGGCCGGGGCGATGGCGCATTTCATGCTCGCGCATTTGCAGGACGGACGATACGGAAACGAGCGGATTCTGCCTGAGTGGGGGGCCCGCCAGATGCACGAACCGCTGTACCGGGCTGCGCCTCAAATGGGAGCGTGGCTGCATGGTCTGTATGAGTTGCGGGCCACCGCGCCGCGCGTCTACGGGCACGGCGGCGACACGCCCTGGTTCCACTCCCTGATGGCGCTGTTCCCGGAGACGAACACCGGCCTGTTCGTGAGTTTCAATTCGGACTCGGGTGCGCTCGCGCGAGATGAAGTCTACAAGGCGTTCCTGGCCCGCTATTATCCGCAGCCTGAACTGGATACGCCGAAGTTGCTGGATGGAGCGGCGAGCCGTAGCGCGGCAGCTTCAGGCTGGTTCATTTCCACCCAGATACCTCGTAGGACGCAAGCCCGCCTGATGGCGCTCTTAAGTGCCGTGTCGATCGGGAAGGAAGGTCCAAACCGGCTTGCCGTCAGCGGATCGGATCTGAATGCGCCGATGCACTTCATCGAAGTGGAGCCCTGGGTCTACCGCGAGATGCGCGGGCACGCTCTGTTGGTGCTCAGGCCGGCCCAGGGCGGCTCGCCGCAGTATGCGTTCCTCTCTTCGAACTCAGTCAGCGCCTTCGAGCGAATCTCCCCGCTCTGGAGCCCGACCGCCCAGTTCACAATCGCCGGGCTGGCCAGTATTGGGATTCTCATCTCCTTGTTTGGATACCCGATTGCCGCGTTGCGCTGCGCGATGATCGGCCTCCGGCTGGACGACGAGTTGAAGGCCTCGCACGTCGCCGCATGGATGGCGTCGGCGACGCTCTCCGCAGGCATCTTTTGCTTTCTTTCCTATTTGCAGGACCCGCAAGAGATCCTCTTCGGAATTCCCGGGTCGCTGAATGCGGCGGAATGGTGCGGGCGCATCGGCTCCGCTCTCACGATGATGTCGGCGGCTTCGGTCGTGATTCTCTGGGCGCGCGGGTTTGGGCGGCTGGGCGGGCGCGTGGCGCACACTCTGGTGGTGGTCTGCCAGGTGGTGCTGGCGCTATGGGCTGCGAGGTGGAGTCTGCTTGGCTAGTGGGCTGATTCCGAATAAGCGTAGACCAACGCATGAGATGCAGCGTCTGCCCTTAGCAGTTTAGGATGAAGCGCAGCACAGATCTCTCCATGGCCTGGGCACCGTTCACCCCAATGATGAAGACCGCGCGCCTGTCCGCCATGCACCCAACCGCGAACGAAGAGTGCGCTCAATGCCGCGACTCCGTTCCGGAGGTGTATTCTGAGCGGCCGCGGATGCCGAAGAGCGGCTCGCTGTGGAGCCGGCGGTTGGTCGCCGTCTATCGTTCGCGGCTCGGTGCTCATGGTGGCACTCCGAGCGCAGGATCGGCGGACGACAGAAGGTATAAGACCAGTCTGAAGGCGCGGCTGGAGGGCCGCCTGCCCGCGTGTTGCCGCCTACACGCGCGCCAGCGGGCGCGAGTTGGGTGTATGCTATTGTTGCCTTCCACTACGAATTTGGCTCGGAGGCCATCGCTATGATTTCAAGACGTCACTTCTTCTATGGCTCGCTACTCGCCGGCGCCATTCCTACTGCCGGATTCGGGAGCACCCCGTCACTGAAACGTCTCGGCTACAAATCGCCGAACGAAAAACTCAACATCGCCTCGATAGGCGCCGGGGGCCGGGCTTTCTCCGACATTGAAGAGTGCTCGAGCCAGAACATAGTCGCGCTGACCGATCCGGATGAGAAGCGCGCCGAGAAGAGCTTCAATCTCTATCCGAACGCGCCGAAGTACAAGGACTTCCGGATCATGCTCGACAAGGAAGGAAAGAACATCGACGCCGTGATCGTGGCTTGTCCCGACCACGTGCATGGCAGCGCGGCCAACTGGGCCATGACTCGCGGCAAGCACGTGTATTGCGAGAAGCCGCTCACGCGCACGGTGTGGGAAGCGCAGCAACTGACACTCAGCGCCGCGAAGTACGGCGTCGCCACGCAGATGGGCAACCAGGGGTACTCCAATGACGGAGCCCGGCAATGCTGCGAGATGATCTGGTCCGGCGCGATCGGAAACGTGACCGAGGTGCATGCCTGGACTAACCGGCCGTGGGCCTACTGGCCGCAGGGTCCGGAGGTGGTTCCGCAGGAAGCGCCCGTGCCGCCGACGCTCGATTGGGACGCATGGCAAGCGGACGCCGTACCGCGTCCGTACAGTCCGGCGTACGTGCCTCACAACTGGCGCGCCTTCCCGGAATACGGCTGCGGAGCTATTGGCGACATGGCTTGTCATATTCTTGGAACGCCGAATATGGCCTTGAAGCTGGCGAATCCGACCAGCGTCGAATGCCTGCTGCAAGAGGGCAAAGGCAAATACACGTTCCCGAAAAAATCGGTGATCCGCTTTGACTTCCCGGCCCGCGGCGCGTTCGGCCCGGTGAAGCTCTTCTGGCACGACGGACTGGAGACCGTGCCGAAGTTCGACGGCGTGCCCGAGGGCGAACTGATCGGCGACAAGGACGTGAACGGCAGCCTGTTCATCGGTGACAAGGGGCTCATCACGACCGGTTGCTACGGCGAACGCACGCGACTGGTGCCCGAGTCGAAAATGAAGGATTACAAGATGCCGCCCAAGCTGTTGACCCGTTCGCCGGGTCATCATCAGGATTGGATCCGCGCCTGCAAGGGCGACGAACCGGCCTGCTCAAACTTCAGTGTGGCCGGACCGTTTGTGCAGTGGATGCTGCTCGGGACCATCGCCATGCGCTTCGACGGCCTGCTCGCCTGGGACGCGCAGAAAGGCGTCTTCACGAACAACAAAGCAGCGAATGAGTTTCTGAAACCGAAGTTCCGCAAAGGCTGGAAGTTCGCTTAGAAGTCGCAACCACTGAATATGGTCCGTTCCCGCCTCAGATGGTATCCGGCACGATCTCAGGTCCCGGTTCTTCGCTCTCCGTGGCCTCAGGCCGGCGCGGAGGCTGACCCAAGGTCAGCGTCATCACGGCACCCACGATGATGGCGATTGCCACCGCCGAACGAACGTCCAGCGGCTCGGCCGCCACACTCCAGCCGAGTAGAACGGCTACCACGGGATTCACAAACGCGTACGTGCTCGCTTTGGCCGGCGCCGCGTTGCTCATCAGATACGTGTAGGCGGAGAAAGCGGCCAGCGACCCGAACACGATCAGGTAGGCCCACGCGGCAATGGATATCGCGCTCACCGCGTGCCACTGAAAGCCGCTCGCCTCGCCCGTAGCGAGTCCGGTGAAGAACATCATCCCGCCGCCCACTAACATGGTCATCCCGTTGCCCAGCGGCCGGTCGGCGACCATCGGCGCGCCAATACCATAGAGCGACCCGGCCGCCCAGGTGAGGGCGGTCAGCACGATTAGCAGATACCAGAATAGGTTGGACCCGGCGAAACCGCCATGCAGCGCGCTCATCTGCGGCGAGAGCAACAGAGCGACGCCCGCAAAGCCGATCACCACGCCCGCGATTTCACGCGTCGAAGGAGGGCGGCCGCCAGGCCGCAGCCAGTTGAGCAGAACGATCCACATTGGTTCGCTCGTGATCAACAAAGCGGCCATTCCAGACGTAACCCGCTGTTCGGCGACGGTCACCGCGCCGTTACTGCAGAAAAGCAGCAGGAAGCCCAGCATGATCGCGGTGCGCCAGTGGATCAGTTTCGGCCGCACGCTCGTCCGGAACAGACTGACCGTGAATAGGATGGTCCCAGCCACCAGAAACCGGCTCCCAGCCATCAGCAGCGGCGGAATCGTCTGGACGGCATACCGGATAGCCAGGTACGTGGAGCCCCAGACGATGTAGACAATGGCGAAAGCCAGCAGGAGCCTCCACCGCGCGGCACGAACTTCAGTCATGGCGCCCCTTGTCCCGCCCGGCCCGGATTGGAACCGTGGCCTGCTCCTTGATGGTTTCGAGCACGATGGTCGTGCGCGTCGACTTGATGGTCTCGATGTGGCCGAACTCGTTTCGCAGCAGCGCCGCCAGCGCGGCTGTGTCCGTCACCCGCAACTTGACCAGGTAACAATCCTCGCCAGCCACGTTATGGACTTCCTGCACTTCGGGAATCTGCGCCAGACGCACGGCGGTCTCGCGGGCGCCGAGTTGCTCCTCCGCCCGGACGAATACAAATGCCACAAGGCCCCAGCCCAGGGCGGCGGGGTCCAACCTGGCTTGATAGGCCAGGATGATCTTGCGTTCTTCGAGCTTGCGGACTCTCTCCAGCACAGCCGACGGCGCCATGCCGAGTTCGCGTGCTAGCGCCACATTCGTCATCTGAGCGTTGCTCTGCAAGAGGTCCAGCAGGCGGCGATCGATATCGTCAAGTACGACGCTTGCAGTGCCCATAGCCGAATAATCTTCTCTCAATGTTCAGTTTAGACGAAGAATCGGGAGCTTAGATTGTAGAAAATGGCATAAGCTGCTGTTCTGCTCACAGCTCTCCGCCGGGCGAGGAGTACAGCTCCATGCCTCCATGACGCGCTCCAAAATCCAGAATCCCGCCGGGCTTTGGCGGCTGCATTTTGCGCGCCGGCCAGGGTGGAATGGCAACCGCAGGCTCCATTTGTCTGAAATGCAAGATTTGGAATCAATCACTTCCAAGAACCAACGGCAACGGCAGGTTTCCTTTGGTGTTGCGCGCTCCGACGCTCAGCGCTGTCGTCCAGGAGCGTGCGGGTTAAAACTCGCGCCTTCTGCGGCCATCGGCGGAAACGGCTGGCCTTGGGATCGCAAAGAAGCGGGCGCGTGCTCGAATGGTCCCGGGTCAAAGCGCCGGCCAGGCCGCGCAAGTGCTCTATTCCGGCTTCGCGCTTCCGAGGGTCTTCCCGTACACGGTGGTTTGCTGATTGTAGTGGCGCCAGTCGAACCAGTAATCCTTGATGACCTCGACGGGTTCCAGGCAGGCGCCTTTGGCTTGGCCCTCCACGGCGCAGCCCTGGAAGTTCCATCGGCTTCCGGTGGCTTCGTCCATCAGCAGAGGCGCCCCAGCCGAAGCGGCATCGAGCTTTGCGGGCGCCTTTTCTTCCACGGTTCGGTAGAACTCCGGAGCGCCGACAACACCGGGGATGCGCTGGCGGAAGGCCCGCACCGATTGAGCGTCCGGGCCGACCACGATCAGCACCGGCTCCGCGCCAACGTGGTCCTGCACCAGTTTCTCCTGGATTACGCGTTCAAACGGGAACGCCCTGCTTGCGCCAAAGGCCCGGATGCCGAGCATCAGGTCACGCGGCTTGATTCCAGCCTCGCTGTAGCTAAGCACCGTCTTGGCCTTTTTCATTTTGACGTCCCAGTCCATCGGCGAGTACTCTGCCTTGTACTTGTCGCTGTCCCTGAGAACGGTCCCCTGCGGATGCTCGGCGCGCCAGAGGGCAAAAGTCAGCTCATCGGAGGCGACGAACGGCAACTGGCGGCCCTTCAAGGGCCCGGCGACCGCCAGTCCGCTGATCTGCTGCCAATACGTGCCCGTCTCTTCGTCACGCATCAGGAAGTTCTGATTGTTGATTCCCGCAAGGTGGAAAGTGAGCTTCAAACCGTCCACGACGCGTCCCCACACCAGACCGGTGTGACAGAGCGTTCAATAAGTGGCAGTGATCGGCCGGCCCGCCACGACGTCGTTCACAATGTGGTGATAAGACATCGAGCGGACCGGGTAGGCGCGAGCCGCTCCGTTCACGTTCACGGCGATCACCATCTCTCCGGCGTCGAGCTTCACCTGGTCCTGGGCGACGAACACGCGCCGGTCCAGTGGGTGGAACATCAACTCGTAAATGTTAATGCGCGACAGCGCGGTGAACCCGCAGACCGCAACCGCGCCGGCACAGAAGAGAACACGCCGCCGGCGCTTCGCCTCCGTCCGCCAGATCCACCAGGCAGAAAGCAGCGCGAGCGCCGAGCAAAAGAGACCGATGCCGAGCCGCGACTGGAGCACGGCCAGCGCAAGTGCCAACTCGTGGACCCCCTGATGCCGGAACGGCCGGATCACGTAGACCGGATAGACCAGGCAGAACAGCGAAACGGCCAGGCAGGCGAGCAACACGCCGAGCGATACGCGTTTTAGCCGCATTGCCTTACTTTGCATGGTGACAGTGCAGCGTGCAAGAGCACTTGGCGTAAAATCCGCAATTGGCGCCGGCCGGCGCATACCAGGCCCCCTTCAGCCGAGCTTCAACCGTCCGGGAAATGGCCAAATTCCGTGCTATGCAATGGCAGCCTGGCGGGAACGCAATTTGGCTGGAAGATCGGTACCCAGCCGGCAGCTTCGGCCCTACACTTGAAAAACTGCGGCGTCTGGGATCTGTTGCGGCTGTAGAAAGCAGGCGATTGCTCGCACAATCCGCTCGCTAAACGACTGTTGGGGCATTCTGAGATGCAAGAATACGACGCGATCCTGATCCCCGGAGGGGGCGTCCGCGACGGCGGAATCATCCCCTCGTGGGTACAGCGGCGCTTCGATCACGCGGTGCGCATGCAGCAGGGTGAGTACCTTGTGGCGCTCAGCGCGGGAACGACGCACCGGCCGCCGCCCGCCGACCAGAGCGGGTTCCCCATCTTCGAATCCGCCGCGGGCGCCAGATACCTGATGGACGCGGGCATCCCGCCCGAGCAAATTCTCACCGAGACGCAATCTTACGACACTATCGGCAACGCCTTCTTCTCCCGCGTTATGCATGTCGATCCCCTGGGCCTGCGCCGCCTGCTCATCATCACCTCGGATTTTCATCTGCCCAGAACTGAGGCGGTTTTCCGTTGGGTCTACGGCCTGGAACCGAAGGCGTTGCTCTATGACCTGCACTTTGAAGGAGTTGCGGACCCCGGCATGGACCCGGAGGTGCTGCGCGACCGCGAAAACAGGGAGAGAAAAAGCCTGAATGAGACGGCGGATCTGGCGCGGCGGATGACTCACATGCCGGAATTCCATCAGTGGCTGTTCAGCAAGCACAAAGCCTATAGCGCGGGGGGCCTGGAGCTTACAGACAGGAACGTTCAGGGGGCCGCTCTGGAGTCGTACTAGCCCAAGCCCAAGCGCTCGAACGCGCCTTTCCGCATCCTGTCGCTTTGCTACATTTAGGTGACTGGGGCCCTGGCTGAAATCCGCTAATCGCATATACTGCATGAAGAAGTTCATGCAATACACATCAAAACTCAGCCACGTCGCCACCGGCCTGTCCCATTCGATGCGACTCTTACTCGTCGCTTCGTTGCCCCTGATCTGCTCCCAGGCCTTTGGCCAGCAGAGCTATGTCGGGCGGTACGATGTGTACGCGGGCTTCATGTACCTCAACAGCCCGCACATCAGTCTCGGCGAACCAGGTTTCCATTTGCAGGTCGGCTTTCGGCCGACCACGTGGTACTCGCTGGGCTTCGACTACAGCGTCGGAACCGGGGACACGGCCTTGACGCCGTCCTTGCTCACGACGGCTTTGCAGACTCAACTGGGCGGCGAACTCGGCCAATTGGTTCAGGGCGGCAAGATTCCCGCCACGTACTCGCTCGTAGTCCCTATCTCGTCGGTCACGCAGACCTTCTCGGCCGGGCCGCAGTTGTCTTATCGCCACTTTAAGGCGGTTACGCTGTTCATCCGGCCGGATCTGGGCGCGATGCGGGAGGTGGCGACTCCGCACGCGACCGACGCCATTTCCACTTTGGTCGTCTCGCAGTTGGCGCCCTCCGGCAGGAAGCTGGATTGGGTGCCCTTCTATGGCTTTGGCGGTGGAGCCGACATCAATTTCGGCAAGCACTATAGTCTTAGAATTCAAGCCGATCTGGTTCACGACCACCTGTTTGACGATCTGTTGAAGGACAGCCGCAACACGGTCCGGTTCGCCATCGGACCGGGCGCCCAGTGGGGCAAGAACGTCAGCAAATAGGCGCCTGCCCGGCTCGCTTGGAGCAGACCGCCGGTGTTGACGATGAGAAACCCCCGCGGCAGTAGACAGGCTGCTCAGGGAGCCGCTATCGTGGGCAGAAGTGCCGTTGATGAGTGAATACGAGGATCCTACCCAGCTTTTCGAAAAGCGCTTCGGCCCTGGAGTTGCGCCAGCCGTGGTGTCAGTGCCCGGCCGCGTCAATCTGATTGGCGAGCATGTCGACTATCACGATCTGCCAGTCTTGCCGATGGCCATACAACGCTCGATCCGCGTGGCGTACCGGGTCCGGAACGACGGGCAAATCCGGGCTGTGTCAGAGCTCTATGGGGATCGCGCCTTTGAGTGGACGACTCAACTGGAGGCGTCAGCCCCTGGTGACTGGGTCAACTATGTAAAGGCGGCGGCGCAGGCCATCGAGGGTAAATGGCGGCTGTCCTTCGGCATCGACGCTGCCGTCGTCTCCGACCTGCCGCCCGCCGCCGGGCTATCCTCCTCATCAGCCCTGCTGGTCGCCTTTACCCTTGCCCTGTTGCGGGCCAACGGCGTCGAGGCATCGTTCGAGGATCTGATGGAGGTGCTGCCCGAAGGAGAGTACTTCGTCGGTACACGCGGCGGCGGGATGGACCATGCGGCGGTCATGGCGGGCCGCCCCGGCTGCGCCTTGCTGATCCATTTCGCTCCAGTGTCGGTCACGCCCGTCCCGATTCCAAAGGATTGGGCTCTGCTTGTTGCGCACAGCCTCTCCACAGCCGAGAAGTCCGGTGCGGTCAAGGCCGAGTACAATTCCCGGCGCACGGCCGGCTCCCGGGCATTGGCACGGCTTGGTTTCAGCTCCTTCGCGGAGGCATTAGAGAGGCACGGAGTCGCCGGGTTGGAGCGGCTCGCATTCTCCCGCATCGATGATGAAGTCGAGCGGCGATGCTTCCTGCACGTGGTCACGGAAGCAGCGCGTGTCGATCAGGCCGTGGTTGCACTCCAGCAGGCGGATGCGGCGGAGTTCGGGCGGATCCTGAATGCGGGGCATGCCAGCTTGCGCGACCAACTCCGCATCAGTTGCCCGGCGCTGGATGCGCTCACTGAAGCAGCCCTGGCGTCCGGTGCGCTCGGAGCGCGCCTCACGGGAGGGGGCTTCGGTGGGTGCGCCGTCGTGTTCTGCCTCGCCGCCGAGCGAGAGCGGGTTGCGGCCGGACTTGTTCAGCGATATTACGCGAAACTGCCGGGCTTCGATCCTGCGGTTCACCTGATGGCGGCCACGCCATCCGCCGGGGCTCTGTTTGCCTGACCGTTTCTTGTCAGAATTGGAGTAGGCGGATGCGTCCCGAGCACTACCCCACATTGCCGGTCTCATGGCGGCATGGGCGGTGTGTCTCGGAGGGCGCCGCTGGCAGAAATCATGAACATTCCTGACAAGACATCCATCCGGCGAGCCGTCGTTCTGGCCGCCGGGCGCGGCAAGCGTATGGGAGAAATCACGACCGGGACGCCCAAGGCAATGCTGGACGTTCGAGGCCGTCCCATGCTGGAGCACGTCCTGAATGGCCTGGCCGATGTGGGCATCGAGAGCTTCTTCCTGGTGGTCGGTTATCGCCGGGAGATGATTGAGGAGCATTTCCGCAATTGGAGATTGCCAATCGAGTTCCGGGTTCAGGAGCCAGTGGACGGTACCGGCTCGGCCACGCGTCTGGCGCGCGAGTTCGCCGGCGACGAGCCATTCCTGCTGACCTACGGCGACATCATCTGCGAACCTCAGGCCTACATCCGCTGTGACCGCGAGATGGCGGAGCATCCGGCTGCGGCAGCCGTCATCGGTGTCCGGGATGTCGACGACCCGTGGCAGGGGGCCGCAGTGTACGAGCAGGGCGGCCGCGTGAGCCGGGTGATCGAAAAGCCACCGCGCGGAACCTCCACCACCCGCTGGAATAGCGCCGGGCTGGACGCGCTACGCCCGGCGGCCTTCTCCTACCTGGACAGGCTCCGGCCGTCGGCCAGAAACGAGTACGAGATCACCACGATTTTCGAGATGATGCTCGACGAGAATGTGGAAGTGCGGATCTCTCCCATGGAAGGTCTGTGGCGCGACGTAGGCCGCCCGGAAGATCTGGTGGCTCTCAATAGAAAGCCCTGAATATCAGCAACAGGGAGCCGTTTCACGTCGATTCTGAACCGTAATCTCTTTGCCCGCAGAGACCCATGGATCCGGTCGTGAAATGGACAACCCATTTCGGAATGGCTCTCAGCGGAAGGATTGCTCTGAGGTTCAGCCCTGATTGCTGATCCGCCAGGAGTTAACGTCCCTTGACGGGCGGCTCTTGGCTGCGGCTAATGGGAACGGAGGCCAATCGCGCCCGCATAACGTCCATTTATTCCCGAATAACAAATATCACGTCAAGATTAATTCCTCCTCAATCGGGTCGGATTCTCCTGATAAAATTCTAGCAGGTATGCTCAGTTACGCTCGCGGACCTGAAGCTGAAGTTCTGGACCTGACCCTTGGGGATTTGCTGCGCGAATGCGCCACCATGTATCCCCGGCGTCCGGGCCTGATAAGCCGGCATCAGGGCGTTCGTCTCACCTGGGCGGAATTCCAGGACAAGGTCGTCCGGACTGCCGCCGGACTGCAGAGTCTTGGTCTGAAGCCAGGCGATCGCATCGGCGTCTGGTCTACAAACTGCGCCGAGTGGGTTTACCTGCAGTTCGGAGCCGCGACCGCCGGCGTGATTCTGGTCAACGTGAACCCGGCCTACCGCAGCCACGAGCTGTCGTACGTACTTCGCGTCTCCCGCATCAAGTACCTCTTCATGCGGGAGTCTGATAACCACGCGAACTACCGCAAGATCCTCGAAGAGTCTCTGGCCGGCCAAGACTGCGACCTTGAGGGTGCAATCTACCTCGACAGTCCCGACTGGGACGCTTTGCTCGATCCGCAGCTCCCATTTCATCCGCCGGTCATTGACGCGGGAGATGTGACCAACATCCAGTACACCTCCGGCACCACGGGCACCCCCAAGGGCGCCATGCTGAGCCACCGGAACGTCGTCAGTGACGGACGTTTCATCGCCGAGCGGATGAGGCTGACGGGGGAGGATGGCATCTGCCTTCCCGTGCCGCTGTACCACTGCTTCGGCTGCGTGATTGGAACTATCGCCGCGGCGGCCTCGGGCGCCGCCATTATTCTGCCTGCCGCGACGTTCGATGCGGGCGCAACGCTGACGGCCATTGAGGAAGAACGAGCAACGGCCATTTACGGGGTTCCCGCGATGTTCATCGCGGAACTCAACCACCCGACGTTCGCGGACAGGGACTTCAGTTCGCTCCGAACAGGCGTGATGGCTGGCTCGCCGTGTCCCATCGAAGTGATGAAGCGCGTGGTGAAGTCGATGCACGTGCCGGAGATCACCATCTGCTACGGGCAAACCGAAACGTCCCCGGTGACTGTTATGTCCGATGTCAGCGATTCTGTCGAGTTCCGTTGCTCGACGGTGGGTCGCCCGATGCCGGCCACTGAGATCCAACTCGTCGACCTTTCCACCGGCCGGGTGGTGCCCGTCGGCGAGCAGGGCGAGTTGTGCGCGCGCGGGCCGCTTGTCATGGTCGGCTACGACGGCGATCCGGAGTCAACACGCAAGGCTATCAGCCCCGATGGATGGCTCCACAGCGGCGATCTCGCCGTCATGCACGAAGACAGTTCCATTTGCATTACCGGTCGCGCCAAGGACATGATCATCCGCGGGGGAGAGAACGTTTATCCGCGCGAGATCGAGGAGTTCCTCTACACGCATCCACTGGTTGACGAGGTTCAGGTGATCGGCGTGCCGCACGAGAGGCTGGGTGAAGTGGTCTGCGCCTGGATTCGCGTAAAGCCCGGGCGGGAAGCCACGCCCGATCAAATCCAGGAATACTGCCGCGGCCGGATTGCTTACTTCAAGATTCCGGAACTGGTACGGTTTGTGGATACCTTCCCGATTACCGTGACTGGCAAGATCCAGAAATTCCGGATGCGTGAGGCCGAAATCCAGGAGCGCGGCCTGGGTGAATTGGCGAAGACCGTAAACGCCTGAGCTCTCGGCCGGCAAGTCCTGCTCCCTTGGGGAGTAGTGCCCAAACGGGAACCATTCCCGGTCTGCGCACTTCGCGACAGGCCTCCACGCGGCGAAGTGCCCTCTCATGGTCGCATTGCCGGGTGACACATTCGCGATTCCCTCGGACCGAAGCGCGTTCCGACCGAGTGCTTCGCTGACGTTTTTATTGCGCCTGCCCTTCTCACCAAACCTCCCGCCTAAGCGGCGAAAAGGGCCGGTCAGCCAGCTCTCTCTGCCGGCCAGCTACAGGCTCTGGATAAATGGCCGATGATTGTGGATGATGCGGGTATCGATCGCTCCAGCCCGTCAACCGTCACTTTTATGACTTTCGCATCACTAACTCCGCATTTGCGGTACCCAGCCGCTTCTTTTTCCGCCTCGGCCGTCGCGCTGATTCTGCTGCTGGGAGGGTGTTCTTCGGCGCCACCAGCGTCCAAAGAAACGCCGCAAAGAGTGATGGTCCGCCAGCCGAATCGCTTTGAGCACCCGCTCACCATCAACGCCAGCGGCAACGTGGAGGCGGCCGAGACGGCGTACCTCTCCTTTCAAGTACCCGGTCAGGTGCGCAAAGTCTTCGTTGAGGAAGGCCAGGCTGTCCGTGCGGGCCAGGTTCTCGCCGAGTTGGACGTTCGAGACTACCAGGACCGCCTCAGCGCCGCCGCATCGCAAGCCGGAGCAGCCGGCGCCAATCTGCAGAAGGCGAACGCGGGCCTGCGGAAACAGGAACTCGCTCAGGCGAAGGTCGACATGGACCGGGTGGAAGACGAGTACAAGCGAATGAAAGCTTTGTACGAACGAAAGAGTCTCGCGCCCAACGATTTCGAAAAGATCGAGGCCGCCTATCTGGCCGCCCGCGAGCGCTACAGCATGGCTGAAGAAGGCACCCGGCGTGAAGACAAACTGGCGGCAAAAGAGGTCTTCCACGGCGCGCAGGCCCAGGAAAACATAGCGAAAAAGGCTCTCGCCGATACCCGTCTGACGGCGCCCTTTGCCGGTATCATCGCCAAAAAAGATGTCGATGACGGCATGCTCGTGAGCAGCAGCCGCCCCGTTTTCGTGCTGCTGAGTCTTCAGCCGGCCAAGGTTCGAGTGGGAGTGCCCGAGGCGGAAATCGGCAAGATCCGAATCGGACAGAAGGCGACGATTCTGATCCCCTCGCTCGGCGCCAAAGACTTCAAGGGACGGGTTGAGACGATAGGTTTTGCCGCCGACCCCGCTGCCCGCACTTTCAGTGTCAAGATCTCCGTACCCAACCCAAGACTCGATTTGCGTGCAGGCATGGTCGCCGAATCCAGGATAGAGACCGGCGAGAAAGTATCCGCAATGACTGTGCCTGGCCAGGCGATCGTGCGCGACGCCCAGGGCGCAACCACGGTTTTCCTGTTCTTCCCGGAGAAGAACAGGGTCTATGCGCGACGCGTGGACACCGGATCCGTTTTCGGTCGCGAGGTCGAAATCATCCGCGGCCTCTCAGGGAGCGAGAAAGTGGTGGTCGGCGGCCAGCAATTGGTCCACGAGGGCGCGCCGGCCATGCCCGTTGAAGCGGGTGCCGGCGAATGACCACTGGACCCGCCTGGCTGCGCCACCCCCAAGTCACGCTTGTCTGCACGGTTCTGTTATTCGCGGCCGGCGCCTGGGCTTTGCTGACGATGCCCCGGCGCGAAGATCCGAAGATTACCGTACGTGTCGGCGTCATGATGCTGCTCTACCCCGGAGCCACCTCTGAGCAGGTCGAGCAGCAAGTGACCAAAGTCATCGAACAGAGGCTTTTTCGTTACGAAGAGGTTCGCAAGGGCAAGACCTACTCCACCAGCCGGCCTGGTTTTGCATTCCTGAATATCGAACTCGAGCAGTGGGTCCAGCGGCCGGACCAGTTCTGGTCGAAACTGCGTCACGACATGCTGGAACTCCGCCAGACCAGCCTGCCGCCCGGGGTTCTCGGTCCTACTGTCGATACGGATTTCGGGGACACCATCGCCGTGTTGCTCGCTCTGCACGGCAGCAACTACGAATACCGCCAGCTCAAGGATTACTCCGAGACAATCGAAGAGACTCTGCGAACCGTACGGGCCACTTCCAAGGTCAAACGTTACGGTGAACAGAAAGAGCAGATTTACATCACAAGCACGCCCGAGCGACTTGCCCAATACCGCGTCCCGCTCGCCAAAGTCATCCAAGCCTTGCAGGCGCGCAACGCCGTGCAGACCGGCGGGCACTTCGATACGGCGGATAGCAAGCTGCCTATCCAGTCGAATGGTCTCTTCGGCACTCCCGAGCAGATCGGCCGCGTCATGATCGACGTGAGTCCGGAGGGTCAGCCGCTTTACCTGGGTGACGTGGCCAGCATCGAGCGCAGGTACCAGGACCCGCAGTTCCTCACGCGTTACAACGGCCAGCCCGCCATGATGATCTCGGTCGAAATGCAGGAGGGCTACAACGTAGTCGAATTTGGCCAGCAGGTCTCTGAGAAACTTGCCAGCGTTCAGCGCCTTCTGCCCCCGGACCTCAAGGTCGATCTGGTGGCCAACCAGCCGCACATGGTGAAGGAGCGGATTTCGAGTTTCATGCGCGAATTCGGCATCGCCATCGTGTCCGTCATCCTCGTGACCATGCTGCTGCTGCCCTTCCACGTGGCGCTGGTGGCGGCGGTGGCCATTCCCGTCACGGTCTCAATCACTTTTGCCATCCTGAATCTCTGCGGTATCGATCTGCAACAGGTTTCGATCTCAATGCTCGTAGTGATGCTTGGCATTCTGGTGGATGACGCGATTGTGGTTGCCGACAACTACGTCGATCTGCTGGACCGCGGCAAATCGCTTGATTTCGCGGCGGCGCACTGCGCGCGCGAGATCGTGGTCCCGCTGGTGGTGGCGACGCTGACCATCATTGCCGCGTTCCTTCCCACGCTGTTCACGCTGAGTGGCAGCGTCGGCGAGTTCATCCACAGCATGCCGATCGTGGTCGCAATTTCGCTCAGCGTCTCGTTCGCAGTGGCCTTCTTTTTCACCCCGCTCGTCTGCCGCCAGTTCATCCATAAGGGGCTCCACAACCACGAGGAGAACGAAAAGCCGAAGTTCAGTATTGTCGACCGGCTCGAAGCGCGCTACGAGAAGCTGGCCGGGGCGGCGCTGAAGGCGCCACGCTTGATGGTCGTCGTCGGCGTCCTGGCGGTCCTCGCGGGCGGCGTGCTGATGAAACATCTGCCCCAGCGATTCTTCCCGCCCGCCGAACGCGAACAGTTTGTCATCGACCTCTGGCTGCCGGAAGGTTCCAAGGTCGAGTACACGGACGCTCTGTTGCGCAAAGTTGAGAAGGAACTATCTACTAATCCGATGGTCGCGAGCTATGGAACCTTTGTCGGCTCCAGCGCTCCGCGCTTCTACTACAACGTCGATCCGCAGCAGCCGGCCGGCAACTATGGGCAGATTCTGGTCAACACGCGCGATGTGGACAAGACGCCCGAACTCGTCTACCAAATGCGCAAACGGCTGCGCGAAGTTGTGCCGGAGGCCCTGACCATCGTCAAGGAACTACAACAAGGCGAGATCTTTTCCGCCCCCATCGAGGTCCGCATCTCCGGCGAAGATCTCGGCCAGTTGAAGGCTTTGTCGGCGCGGGTCGAGGCCATTCTGCGCGGCATCCCCGGCTCTGAGTACGTTCATCGGGACTGGCGCGAAGACCCCTTTGAGCTGAAAGTGAATCTTGACAACGAACTGGCCAACCGGCTTGGTTTCTCGAATGCTTCCGTTGGACGGTCCCTGGCCGCGGGTTTCGACGGCGTCGTCGTTTCCACCTTCTGGGAAGGTTCGCGCGCCGTCGATATCCTCCTGCGCCTCGACGAGTCCAGCCGGCAAAGCTTCGACGACGTGCGCGACGCCTACCTGACCTCGCCCGTGACCGGCGCAAAAGTCCCGTTACGGCAGATTGCGACGCTCAGTCCCTCCTGGGAAACCGGACGCATCGTGCGCCGCAATGGCGTGCGCACCCTCACGGTTCGCAGCTTCTTTGAGGAAGGCGTCTATGCCTCAAACATTTTGAAGCAGGCGCGAGGACAAATCGAACAGATTCCTTTGCCGCCGGGCTACAGCATCGTTTACGGCGGCGAGAACGAGTCGCAGGCCAACATGACCGGCGGCATCGTGAAAGCGGCGCTCATCAGTACGTTGTTGATCTTTCTCATCCTGCTCTTCCAATTCCACTCCGTCACCGAGACCTTGGTGGTGATGAGTTCCATTCCACTCTCGCTGTTCGGGGGCGCCATCGGATTGCTGATCGTTGGCATGCCCTTCAGCTTTGTGGCGGAGATCGGTTTCATTGGGGTTGGAGGCGTAGTGGTCCGAAACTCCATCCTGCTTGTCGACTACATCAAGGAATGCCGCGCCCGGGGCGAATCCCTGATCGATGCCGCACGATCCGCTGGCGCGCGCCGGATGCGGCCCATCTTCCTGACGACACTGGCCGCGGCGGTTGGAGTTCTTCCCATGATTCTGTCGGGCTCGCTGATGTGGGCGCCGATGGCGGCTGTCATCGCGTTTGGACTGCTCTTCTCCATGTTTTTCACGCTTCTGGTTGTTCCTTCCCTATACGTTCTCACTGCCCGGAAAACCGCGGATGTCGAGGGAGGAGTCGAATGAGACGCTGTCTGTTTGTCCTGATAGCTGTTGCGGCTCTGCCTGCGTGGGGCGCCCGTCCTTTGACGCTCGAAGAGGCGCAGCAACTGGCGCTTCAAAACAATCGCGCCCTGAAGCTGGCGCGGCTGAAGGTGGACGAGGCTGGCCACCGGCGCGAAGGCGCGCGCTCGGACTACTTCCCCAAACTGCTTGGCACTGCGAATTACTTGTACTTCAGCGAACGCCTGGGGACTACGCTCACGGCGGGCGATCTGGGTCTGGGCATGTTGCCTCCGCCGTTCCCATCCATTCCGATCCCCATCAACCTGGTCAAGCAGAACATGTTCCTCGGCGGAGCGACCCTTGCCCAGCCCATCACACAGCTCTACAAGGTGCAGCAAGGCGTCAAGGTCGCCGCCAGCGAGCGCGAGATCGCCAAAGCGCAGTCAGCGGGACGCGAGGACGAGATCCATTACGCTGTCGAGCAACTCTATTACGGGCTGCTCATTGCGCAGCGCCAGCGAACGGCCGCCGAGGCCAAAGTTGGCGCTGCCGAGGAGCTTTTTAAGGACGCCCAGAACGCCGTTGACACGGGCAATGCGCTCCCGGTGGCCTCCATCGGGCGTCACGCAGGACTCCTGGAAGCACGCCAGTCTTTGCTGGCGGCGCGCGACCTGGTCTCAGATTACTCCGAAGCGCTCAACGTCCTCATCGGAATTCCCGCGACCACCGACCTGTCGCTGGCTGAGCCCAAGCGCCCCGTTTTCGACCTCTCCTCAGCGGAGGAAGCGGTGCGTGCGGCGCTCGAACACAGTCCGGAGGTCCAGGAAGCTCGCGAGACTGTCCGGAAAGCTCGCGCTGCCAGGCAAGCCGCACTGGCCGATTACATACCCGATGTCACGGCCATGGTTCAGTATTTCCACCAGGCCGGCGTGCCCACACTGCCCAACGACTTCGGGGCCGTAGGCGGCTCACTGACCTACACGCTCTTTGATTTTGGCAAGCGGCGCGAGCTCGTCCGCGAGCGCGGCAGCGTTGTCGCTCAGGCTGAGGAGAACCTGCAGCGCATCGAGGAGAATGTCGAGCAGAACATCCGCAAGAACTACCGCAACGTCCAGCGCTCTCTCGAGATGGTCAGCGTAGCCCGCGAAGCCGTCGAACTGCGCAAGGAAAGCGAGCGGCTGACGCGCGATCAGGTCGAACTGGGGCTGGCCCTCAAGTCTGCTTTGCTGGATGCGGAAGCCTCACACGTTGCCGCTGAGTCCGATCTGCTCCGCGCCGAAGCGGGCTGGCGCCTCGCGTGGGCCGAACTCCGCAAACAAGCCGGCCTCAGGTAGCTGACGGCTTCGTTTTGCCGACCATCCAGCCAACTCCGGCGCTCGTCGTGGTGGGGCTTTCCTCCCCCGCGACTCCCGGCTAGAACTTTACATCTTCTCTATCACACGCGTAGTCAATAGCTTGGAGGCCCAAGTGAGGCCGCTCCCGACGTTGGCGACGGAGTTTTGCGAATTTACTTTACTTCATGATCTGTCGATCGTATGATTGAAACAATCGTATGAAACAATCGTATGAATCAATCGTTTGAATCATCGGTTCGGCACGATACCAAGGACAGAATCCTGGACAGCGCCGAGCGGCTCTTTGCGGACCACGGGTTTGCGGCCACGTCGCTGCGGCAGATCACGGCCGAAGCGAACGTGAATCTTGCGGCGGTGAACTATCACTTCAAATCCAAGGAAGCGCTTCTCTCGGCTGTGATTGAGAGAACGCTCGCACCGATCAACCGGCGTCGACTGGAGTTGCTCGATGAACTGGAAGCGCGTTCCGGCGGCGCCAAACTCGATCTGGAAGATGCCGTGCGGGCGTTTGTACGTCCGGCCTTCGAAGCTAAGACCTCCAACTTTGAGGGCCTGCGGCACTTTCCGAGGCTGATGGCGCGGGTGATGGCCGAGCCGGGCGAGTGGGCCGCTCCGGTTCTACTGCCGGCGCTCCACGAGATCACCAACCGGTTCATGCCCATCTTTCAGCAGGCCATGGGCGTGGAGAACCGGACGACAGTGCTTTGGGGCGCGCAGTTCAGCATCGGCTGTATGACGCGCTGCCTGATTGCACCGGAGTTCATCCACACCATCACGGGAGCGACCCTGCCGCCTGAGAATTCGGAACAGATTCTGGACCGGCTTGTTTGTTTCATCGTCGGCGGCATGAAGGCCCTGGCGGAAAGGGAGAAGAGCCTATGAACCGGCGCATACCGGCCTTGATCGTTGGTCTCTCTGTCGCGCTATGCGCACAGGAGGGTCAGCCGAAAATGGCCTTGAGCCTCGACAAATCGATTGAAATTGCGCTTGCTCCAGATGGCAATGCAAGAGTGCAACTGGCGGCCGAGGCTGTCCGGCAGGCGCAGGCGCGCAAGGCGGAGGCGCTGAGTGCCCTACTGCCGAATTTCGACGCCTCCTGGTCGGCGCGAAGCTTCACCGAAAACCTCGCTACCTTTGGCCTGCAGATCCACGTGCCTGGTTTCACGATTCCGGCTTTCGTGGGTCCCGTGGACGTGTACGATCTGCGTGCGTCGGGTACGCAGACGGTTTTCAATCTGAGCGCCATTCGCCAGTTCCAGGCGGCGGGTGCGCAGGCCTCTGCCTCCAAGCTCGACACGGAACAGGCTCGCGTGCAAACTGCGGCGCTGGTGGGCAAGGCTTACGTGAACGCCACGCGCGCCGAAAACAGTGTTGCGACGGCGCTGGCCAATGTCGAACTCGCCGAGCGCATGCTTCGTTTGGCGCAATCGCAAAAGGACGCCGGCACGGGTACGGGTCTCGACATCACGCGCGCCCAGGTCCAGGTGTCCGGCGAAAAGCAGCACCTCATCGCCGCTAAAGAAGATCGTGAGACCGCGCGGCTCAACCTGCTGCGCGCCATGAATGTTCCACTGGATCTCGCGGTTGAATTGACCGATCCGTTGAACTACACGCCAGCCGACATCCCGGAACCGGCCAAGGCTATTCAGATCGCTCTCAGCAACCGGCCGGATTTGAAGGCGCAAGCGGGGCGCGAACGTTCCGCGAAATTGAGCTATGCTTCCGCCGCCGCCGAGCGTCTCCCTTCGGTGTCCGCCTATGGCGATTACGGCGTCATCGGAGTCGAGTTGGATGCGCAGCGCCCGACGCGCACGGTTGGAGTCAATGTGAAGATCCCGATTTTCGACGGAGGGCGGCGCGATGCATTGCGGGCGGAGTCCTCCTCACAGCTTCGGAGCGAAGCGATTCGCTCGCACGATCTGAGCAAGCAGGCCGAACTTGAGGTCCGGACGGCGATTGAGGCGCTACGCTCGGCCGAAGAACAGGCGCGGGTCTCGCTCGAGTCCCTGGCCCTCTCCAACAAGGAATTGGAGCAGGCCGAACGCCGTTATCGCAGCGGCGTAGCCGACAGCGTCGAAGTGACCGACGCGCAGACACGCCTGGCTCGGGCCCGGGAAAACAAGGATACGGCCGTTTATCGCCAGCGCGCGGCCCGCATCGATCTGGCCGCCGCTCTCGGCGACCGGAACCTCATCACGCAGTAGGCAAGGAGATTCGCAGTGGATAAACGTAAAGTCATCATTCCAATCGTCGCCGTGGCGGCTGCAGCAGGAGCGTGGTGGTTCTGGAAAGCCCATAGCGCCGACCCGAGCCTGATCCGGCTCAGCGGCAACATCGAACTGACGCAGGCCAACCTGTCGTTCAAGTATCCAGGCAAGCTTGTGGAGTTGCTGGTGGACGAAGGCTTCGACGTGAAGAAAGGGCAGCTCCTGGCGCGTCTCGATCTGAATGAATATCAGCGGCAGGTGGAGCGCGAACATGCGAGCGTCGCTTCGTCGCAGTCTTCGCTGATCCAGTTGCGCACGTCCATCGATTACCAGAAGGCCAACATCGAGAGTGACGTCACCCTCAAGCGCGCCAACCTGCAGCAGGCTGAAGCCCGACTCACCGAACTCCTGAACGGCAGCCGCAAAGAAGAGATCGAGCAGGCCCGCGCCTCGCTCGCAGAAGCGCAGGCGACGCAGAAGCAGGCAGCGGCGGACTGGGAGCGCGCGCAGACACTCTTTAAGAACGACGACATCTCGGCCCAGCAGCACGACCAGTTTCGCCGCGCTTTCGATACGGCGAACGCGACGGTGCGCCGTCTTTCCGAATCGCTGAAGCTCGCTGAAATCGGCCCTAGAAAAGAAGACATAGACCAACAGCGAGCAGTGGTTGAGCAGGCCCGTGCGTCTGTGAAACTCGCCGAGGCCAATCGTATCGACTTGAAGCGCCGGACTGAGGAGATAGGCATGCGGCAGGCCGATATTCAGCGCGCCCAGGCTCAGGCGGGCGTGCTCGATTCTCAGTTGAGCGATCGCACGCTCTTTGCGCCCTTCGACGGTGTGGTCCTGACCAAGGGCACGGAGATCGGAGAAGTGCTGGCGGCGGGAGCTTCGGTGGTGACGGTCGGCGATGTCGAACATCCCTGGGTACGTGCGTACCTCTCCGAAAAGGACCTCGGCCGAGTCAAGCTAGGCACGCCCGCGACGGTGACGACTGATTCATTCAAGGGCAAAGAGTATCACGGCAAGGTGACCTTCATCTCGTCTGAAGCGGAGTTCACGCCGAAACAGATTCAGACCGAAGAGGAGCGGACCAAGCTCGTCTACCGCATCAAGGTCGAAGTCCCGAATCCGAACCGTGAACTGAAGTCGAATATGCCCGCCGACGTCGAAATCCGGGTGCAGTAACACCATGGCGGAAGCGAAACGCACCATGATCGAGCTGGCCGGCGCGAGCAGGCGTTTTGGCTCGTTGGAGGCCGTGAAGTCTTTCGACATCGCCGTCGCCGAAGGCGAAGTATTTGGCCTTCTCGGTCCCGATGGAGCGGGCAAGACCACAACGTTGCGCATGCTGGCCGGGCTTATCGATCCCGACTCGGGCAGCGTCAAGGTGGCGGGCCTGGAGGTTCGCAACAACATTGACGCCGTGAAAGACCAGATCGGCTACATGGCGCAGCGCTTCGGGCTCTATGGAGATCTGACCGTCGAAGAGAACATGCACTTCTATAGCGACCTCTTCGGACTGCCCATAGCCGAGCGGGACCGCCTGATGGTGGAGTTCCTCGATATGACGCGCATGACGCCGTTCCGCACGCGGCCCGCGGCCAAACTCTCCGGCGGAATGAAGCAGAAGCTGGCTTTGATGTGCACGCTGCTGCACAAGCCGCGCGTGCTGTTTCTCGACGAGCCGACCAACGGCGTCGATCCGCTCTCCCGACGTGACTTCTGGGTGATCTTGAAGAATCTTTCCGCGGGAGGCATGACCATCTTCGTCACCACTTCCTATCTCGATGAGGCCGAGCGCTGCGATCGCATCGGACTGATGAACAAAGGCCGCCTGATCCGCGTCGACACGCCCATCGCCCTGCGCGAATCGTGGGCGCCCTATTGTTTTGCGGTCGATACCGCAGATAAGCGGGGAGCGCGCCACACCCTGCAGACGATGCCCGGCGTGCTAGCCTGCGAACCCGCCGGCGCCGACCTTCATCTCTATCTGGATCCGCAGCGCTCCAACGCTGCGCATATCCAGTCAGAACTGGCTGGCGCCGGGTTTGCGCCGGTCGAGTTCAGGCCGATCGATCCTTCGCTCGAAGACGTATTCATCGCCGCCATCGCTCAGGAGGAATCACGTGGGAAACGGGCCGCAGCCTGAACCATACGCCGTCGTTGTCGACCAGCTCGTGAAGCGCTTCGGCGATTTCGTTGCGGTCGATCACGTCAGCCTGTCTGTCGCGCAAGGCGAGATCTTCTGCTTCCTCGGTCCGAACGGAGCGGGCAAGTCGACGACCATCCGGATACTCTGCGGGCTGCTCGCTCCCACCTCGGGGAAAGCCACCGTTCATGGCTACGATGTGGCTACGCAGAGCGAAGAAGTCAAACGCAGCATCGGGTACATGTCTCAGAAGTTCTCGTTGTACGACGATTTGACGGTGAACGAGAACATCGAGTTCTTCTCCGGAGTTTACGGAGTGCCCAAGGCCCGCCGCCAGAGCCGCAAGGAAGAGGTGCTGAAGATGGCGGGGCTCGAAGATCGCGCGAACGACGCAACGGGCCTGCTCACCGGCGGCTGGAAACAACGGCTGGCTCTGGGTTGTGCCATCCTGCACGAGCCGCCCATCGTGTTTCTCGACGAGCCCACTTCCGGCGTCGACCCAATCGCGCGACGGCACTTCTGGGACCTTATCTATGAGATGGCTGAGCGCGGTTCCACGGTCTTCGTCACAACTCACTACATGGAAGAGGCTGAGTACTGCCAGCGGCTTGCTTTGATGTACCGCGGCAAGATCATCGCGCTCGGCGCTCCCGACGATCTGAAGCGTGAACTCGGCCCCGACGCGAAGATGGAGGACGTCTTCATTACGTCGATTGAACGCGAAGAAGCAAAGGACGACCAATGAAGTTCCGCCGCTTTTACGCCATCTTCCGCAAGGAAGGTATGCACATCGTGCGCGACTGGCGGAGCCTGGGCCTCGCGCTTGCGATCCCCGCCATGCTTTTGCTGCTGTTCGGTTATGCCCTGACGCTCGATGTGGACAAGATTCCAACCGCAGTTTACGATCAGGACCGCACGCCGCAGAGCCGGGATCTGATTGCCCATTTCCAGGGCTCGCGCTACTTCCACATCACCGATCTGAACGCCACGTACTCTTCCATCGAGAAGAGCATCAACAAAAGCAACGTCATCGTTGGCATAGTCATCCCCAAGGATTTCGGCCGCACAATTCTCTCGAGCGGCGCAGCACAGGTGCAACTGATCCTCGATGGCGCGGACTCGAACACCGCATCCATCGCGATAGGTTACGCCAATGCCCTTGTGGCGACGTACTCGGGCGAAGTGCGCGACCGGGAACTTTCTCGCCGGGGCACGCCCAAGGTGAAGCTGCCCGTTGATGTGCGCGTCCGCATGCTCTACAACCCTGAGCTCAAGTCGAAAAACTTCATCATTCCCGGCTTGATCTCCGTGATTTTGATGCTGGTTGCCGCAATGCTCACTTCGCTGACGATCGCGCGTGAGTGGGAGAGCGGCACGATGGAGCAACTGCTGTCCACGCCGGTGCGTCCTATCGAACTGCTGATGGGCAAGCTGTGCGCCTACTTCGTGCTGGGCATGGCGGATATGGTCCTTGCGCTCGTACTCGGTATGGGCGTATTCAAAGTGCCGCTGCACGGCAGCACGCTGCTGCTGGGGATTTCATCCATGCTCTATCTGTTTGGCGCCCTGTGCTGGGGCATCCTGATTTCAACGATCGCGCGTTCCCAACAGGTCGCCTTTCAAATCAGTCTGTTGACGTCATTCCTCCCGGCGTTCCTGCTCTCCGGCTTCATTTATTCGCTGGATAACATGCCGTGGATCATCCAGCAGATCTCGCGGATCTTCCCGGCCAGGTACTTCGTTGCGATCCTGCAAGGGGTCTTTCTCAAAGGAATCGGGTTCGGCCTGCTCTGGTCGAATCTGCTGTTCCTGCTGATCTACGCGATGGTGGTCTTCGTCATCGCAAACAAGAAGCTTCGTCCGAAGATCGCCTGAAACACTATGTGGGAACGCATTTACGAAATCCTGAAGAAAGAAATCCGGCAGGCGTTGCGCGACCCGAAGCTGCGCGCCACAATGTTCTTCCCGCCGGTCATGCAAATCCTCGTCTTCGGCTTTGCCGTGAGCCTGGATGTGAACAACGTGAAGCTCGGCTGGCTCGACATGGACCAGACGGAGCAGAGCCGTTCGCTGCTGCACGGGTTTCAAGGAACAAGCTATTTCTCTCTGACGGGCGTGGCGCACAGCGAGAAGGAAGCCCAGGCGTTGCTCGATAACGGCACGGCGGATGCGGTCGTGCGGGTGCCATACAACTTCGGCGCGGACGTCAGCAAGATGAAGCAGACAGAGGTCCAGGTGCTGGTGGATGGTTCGAATTCAAACACGGCTTCAATCGTCAGCAATTACATCACTAGTGTCATCTCCGGATTCAACGCGAAGACACTTTCAAGCCAGCGTGGGGCACGGCTTGTGGCTGCGTCGCGGAACGGGCCCGTGTTGTTGGCCGCGCCCAGCGTCGAGGCCGAAACCAGAGTCTGGTTCAATCCGGACTTGAAAAGCCGCAACTACTTCATCCCAGGCATCCTCGTGAACATTATCATGATCGTCACGCTGAACCTGACCGCGATGTCGATCGTGCGCGAAAAGGAGATCGGCACCATGGAACAAATCATGGTGACGCCCATCCGCCCCATCGAGTTGATGATTGGCAAGACGCTTCCGTTCGCCCTGATCGGATTCATCGACTCCGTCTTTGTGACTGTGCTCGCGCTGCTCATCTTTCACGTTCCGTTTCGAGGCAGCGCGCTTCTGTTGATCGGGGCCGCTGCGCTGTTCCTCCTTAGCATGCTCGGCATGGGGCTATTCCTTTCCACAATCAGCCATACGCAGCAGCAGGCCTCCATGACGTCCTTCTTCTTCATCCAACCGGCGTTCATGCTCTCGGGCTTCACCTTTCCCATCCGCAACATGCCGGCGCCGATCCAGTGGCTTACCTATCTGAATCCGCTGCGGTACTTCATGGACATTGTGCGCGGTGTCTTTCTGAAGGGCGCAGGCATCGACGCCTTATGGTCACAGATGCTGCTGCTGGGTATTTTTGGAGTAGCAATCCTGGTGTCCAGCGCGTTGCGTTTCCACAAGCGGCTGGATTAGAGCCGGGCGAAACGCGTTGGACCTGGCGGCCGGCCCGGGTTTGTTCGCGGCCGCCGTACAATGAGGTCCATGCCCCACGGCGCGGTGTTACCGACCGGACTCGTTTTCGACGCGCTCTATGCGCGTCACGATCCCGGCCCCGGACACCCGGAGCGTCCGGAACGGTATGAGGCGTTGCAGGCAGCTTTCGGACACGACGGATTGGCGGCCTCTCTGCATTCCATTCAGCCGCGTCGGGCTCGCGACGAAGATCTGCATCTTGCCCACACCCGAGCCTACATTCAAGTGGTTCGCCACGACGTTTCGAGGCACGCGAAGGTGCTCAGCACGGGTGACACGGCTCTGGGTGCGCACACCTTTGACATAGCACTCATGGCCGCGGGCGGCTGCCTCGCGGCTGTGGACGCGATTTTTTCGGCGCAGGTGCGCAATGCGTTTGCCGCCGTGCGCCCGCCGGGCCACCACGTCACGGCCTCTCGGGGCATGGGCTTCTGCGTCTTCAACAACGTGGCTATCGCGGCACGCTACGCACAAAAGGTCTACCATGCCGAGCGGGTCTTGATCGCCGACTGGGACGTCCATCATGGCAACGGCACGCAGGACATCTTCTACCGCGACCCGAGCGTCTACTTTTTCAGCACGCACCAATCGCCGTGGTACCCCGGCACGGGCGCACACGATGAGACTGGTGAGGACGCGGGCGTTGGTACAACGCTGAACTGCCCGTTTCACGCCGGCGCGGGACACGCCGAAATCGTTGGCGCGTTTCACAAGAAGCTAATGCCCGCGGCGGAGGCGTTCCGTCCGGACTTCGTGATCGTCTCGGCCGGATTCGATTCGCGCCACGACGATCCGCTGGGCCGTTTTCAACTGAAGGACGGAGACTTCAGAGAGCTTACCTCGCTCATGATGGAGATCGCGGACCGCTGGGCCGGAGGCCGGCTGCTGAGCGTGCTCGAAGGCGGCTACAACCTGCACGGTCTGGCCGCCGCCGCCACGGCGCACGTCGAAGCGCTGCGCGGTGATGATAGGTAAAAGCTGTCTGCTTCGGCTTCAGCAAGGAACCGCACCTCCCCTATCCTGCGCCCATTGCGAGAGACTATTTGCATGGCTAAGAAAGTTCGTTGGGGCGTTCTCGGCGTCGCGAAGATCGCCGTCACCAAAGTGATTCCCGACATGCAGCAGGGGAGCTTGTGCGAGATTGCCGCCATCGCTTCTCGCGATCTTGCGCGCGCCAGCGAAGCCGCGAGCAGTCTTGGCATTGCCAAGGCCTACGGCTCATACGAGGATCTGCTGGCCGATCCCGGGATCGACGCGGTCTATATTCCGCTGCCCAACCATCTCCACGTCCCGTGGTCCATCAAAGCCGCCGAAGCGGGCAAGCACGTCTTGTGCGAGAAGCCAATCTCTCTGACCGTCAAGGAATGCCGGAAGCTGATCGAAGTACGCGACGCCACGCGCGTGAAGATCGGCGAAGCGTTCATGGTCCACTCGCACCCGCAGTGGCTGCGGGCCCGCGAGATCGTGCGCTCGGGCGAGATCGGCGGGGTTCGCTCTATCATTGGCGCGTTCAGCTACTTCAACGACGATCCCGGGAACGTGCGCAACGTCGTGGACTACGGCGGCGGTGGGCTGATGGACATCGGCTGCTATCCCATTACGACGGCGCGCTTCGTTCTCGGAAAGGAGCCCGCCCGCGTGCAGGCGCTCATCGAGCGTGACCCGAAGTTCGGAACCGATCGCCTGACATCGGCGCTGCTCGACTTTGGAGACTGCCAGTCGATCTTCACCTGCAGCACCCAACTGGTGAACTACCAGCGCATGCAGATCCTCGGGACGAAGGGCCGGATCGAAATCGAGATTCCGTTCAACGCTCCGCCGGACCGCCCTTCGCGCATCTACGTCGATATCGGAGGAGACTTCCTCGGCACTACGATACGCACCGAAGAGATCCCAACTGCGAACCAGTACACGCTGCAAGGCGACGCTTTCTCCCGCGCGATTCTGGAAGGCGGCGAGGTTCCCACGACCCTCGAAAACGCACTCGGGAATATGGCCGTGATTGAAGCGCTGTTCCGCTCGGAGAGGACGGCGCAGTGGGAAGGGCCGCAGGAGTGATGAAGCCCTGAAACGGCGTGGATTTGTCCTCGTGGTCCGGTTTGCGACATGATCTATGCGGGAGACTCTTGATGCTACGATTCACCGCCCTCGCTCTGACCGCCGTGCTGGCCGCCGGCCTCTCCTTTGCCGCGGACGACAACGCCCACCCGACTCTGGCCATCGGCTCGCCCGCGCCGGATTTCTCCCTGCCCGGCATCGACGGCGAGACGCACACGCTGGCCGAGTACGCCTCCAGCCAGGTGCTGGTTATCATCTTCACCTGCGATCATTGCCCGACGGCCCAGTTGTACGAGACGCGTATCAAGAAGCTCGTCTCGGACTACGCGGGCAAAAGTGTCGCGTTCGTCGCCATCGAGCCCAACGATCCCGACGCGGTGCGGCTCGATGAGTTGGGCTACACGGACGTCAGCGACAGCTTTGAAGAGATGAAGATCCGCGCCGAATACCGGCACTTCAATTTCCCTTACCTTTACGACGGAGCGACGCAGGCGGTGGCGAACGCTTACGGACCGAAGGCCACGCCGCACGTGTTCATCTTCGACGCCCAGCGCAAGCTGCGCTTCGAGGGGCGCATCGACAACAGCCAGCGCGAGTCGCTGGTGAAGACGCAGGATACCCGCAACGCGATTGACGCGCTGCTCGCGGGCCAGCCGGTGAAGGTGGCGCACACCGGGGTCTTCGGCTGCTCGACGAAATGGAAGTCGAAGTCGTCGAGCCGGCTCGAACTGCTCCGCCAGATCGAAGCCGAACCCGTGAAAGTTGAAGACGCGTCGGCGGCCGATCTCAAGAAGCTCCGCGCCAATCCGACAGGCAAAGTTCTGCTGGTGAATTTCTGGGCCACGTGGTGCGGCCCCTGCCTGGTTGAGTTCCCGGAGCTGCAGACGACGTGGCGGATGTTCCGCAAGCGCGACTTCGATTACGTCACCATCTCGACCAACCTGCCGGACGAGAAGCCAGGCGTGCTCAAGGCGCTGCGGAAAGAACATGCCTCCACGCGCAACTTGCAGTTCGCCTCCGACGATACCTATGCCATGCAGGCCGCGTTCGACGCCAAGTGGGAATCGGGCGTGCCGTTCACCATGCTCATCTCGCCCGAGGGGAAAGTGCTATACCAGAAGACCGGCGAAGTGGATGTGCTGGAGTTGCGCCGCATCATCCTGGCCAACCTGCCGGATCTGGATTACCTGGGCCACCGGGCCTACTGGGCGACCAAGTAATTAAGCCGGTTTCATATCTTCTGTACGCCGCGGCTCTTGCGCCCTACACCACCGCCGCCAGCACAGAGCCGCGAACGACAGAGAGCGGCCAACCGCCTGGGGCCGCCGCCCTGTCCGATAAGACGTTCATGCGATTCCTGAGGGCTGCCCTGGTTGGCGTAGAGTCCGGAGGGCCGCTCTGTGACCTTCGCGGCTCTGTGCAGGGGGAGCGGGCGAGCACGCGCTTTTGGTCATCGGCGGGAATGGTCTGCCGGTGATGGAGAGATCCGTGCTGGGCGTGGAGAAACGCTGGCCGGCCAGGATTCACATGAAAATGTGAAACCGCTGAACGCCGGAAAAGAAAATCGCCGGCCGTATTTTGGCGGTACGGCCGGCGGGTAAGCCTTGATGACAAGGTGGAGTGGGCTCCTTCCCGGTCGACGTAGGATGAACGTCTGGAACGAGAAAGAACTGTCTTCCGACGTCTCTGATTCTAGCCGATTTTCTTGCAGTTGAAAACCAAATCTTCCTGAATTGTTTTAAACGTAACCAGACCAAATCGTGAGACACGGCTTCCAAATCGTCGTGGTGGTGCCCGGGCTACGCCCTGACCCGTTCCAACCTGCCCAGCAAGAAGTGCGCGCAAGCGAAGCCCACCAGGTGGCCGCTGCCCATGATGACGAATACCGGACCGTAGCCGAAGTGCGTCACGAGGTAGCCGGGCAGCAGGGCGGTGAACAGCACGCCGCCCATGCCGCCCATGAATCCGCCAAGCCCGGTGACCGAGGCGACCGCGGTTTTGGGAAAGAGATCCGAGGTCAGCGTGTAGAGGTTGGCCGACCAGGCCTGATGCGCGCTGGTCGCCAGGCTGATGAGCGCAACGGCCATCCAGGTCTTGGGCATCAACACTGCGGTCGCCGCCACGGGCATGCACAGCGCGAAGCCGAACATGCAGGCCTTCCGCGCCCGCGCTGGCGCCCATCCGCGGCCGATCAGCCAACCGGAAAGCCAGCCGCCGAAAACGCTTCCGAAATCCGCCATCAAGTAAATGCACGGCAGCGCCCAGCCGATTTCCTTCAGGCTCAGCCCGCGCGCGTTCTTGAAATACAGCGCCAGCCAGGTGAGATAGAACCACCACACCGGATCGCTGAAGAACTTTGCGAGAATGCAGCCCCAGGTCTTGCGAATGCGGATCACGCGCACCCATTTCATGGGCGGCTCGTCCTGCTGTTCATCTGAATCGCTCTGAATCAGCGCCAGCTCTTCCGGCGTCACCCAACGATGCCTGGCCGGTGAGCGGTACAGCAGCCACCAGAGCGTCAGGCTGACGGTCCCGATCACCGGGGTGACGACGAAGCAGGTCCGCCAGCCGTAACGCGCTGCGATCCAGACGAAGACCGGCGGCCCGACCATGGTCGCCACGTTCGAGCCTGCGTTGAAAATGCCGGTGGCGAAGGCGCGTTCGCGTTTGGGGAACCACTCCGACACGGCCTTGATCGCCGCCGGGAAGTTGCCGCTCTCGCCGAGTCCCAACATGCCACGCCAGAAACCGAGCTGCATCGCGCTGCGGACGGTCGAATGCAGCGCCGCCGAGACACTCCACCAACCGATCGACACGACGTAACCGAGCCGCACGCCAAAGCGGTCGATGAACCGCCCCATCAGCAGGAAGCCGATGGCATAGGAGAACTGAAACGCGCTGACGACGTAGCCGTACTCCAACTCGTTGAATCTCAGGTCCTTCATGATGCTCGGAATCACGATTCCAAGCACAATCCGGTCCAGGTAGTTGTTCGTGGTGATGAGGAACAGCAGCGCCAGGATATACCACCGCGCCCGGTTCGCCACTAACAACTCGCGCAAAGTCACTTGGGCATTATATTGGAGCGGCGCTTGCACCGCTGCGGCCTTGTCGTGGCGCCTGATTGGCGGGTTAACCACTTCTCTGGAAAGGAAATCTCCAACCCTTCATGGAAGGTCTTCCGGCGCGGAGCGCCAACATGCGCGAGCGCCGCCATTCATCTGGAGCCAGGCTCGAGAAGCCCAGTAGCCTTCCGCAAGGACACCACACCGTAGCCACACCCCAATCCCCGAGGCATTACGGCTCTCTGCTTCCCGCTCCTGCCTATGCCTCAATGCAACAGGCTTCTACTGGCAATCAACTCTTGACGCGCTCGCCTGCGACTTGATACTATACATTCTCTATCGGTTTTATTATGAATGAATTGAAACGCACCCTCGGCCACGATGGCCCGGGCTTCTGGGTGCCTCCGGACCAGGGTCCATCATGTTTGCAGTTGCGGCTTCATCGGTGGCCGACAAGTTCACTTTCCCGGGCAAGAGTCTCCCGCTGTCGTTGGATTGATCTTCCGTTCGTGGTGTCGCCCGTCATTTCGTGGTTGAGGACGTTTTAGGCGGGCTTAAAAGGCTCAGGAGAGCAGAGATATATGCCAACCTCAAGGTGGACTGATTCGCTAGAGATAAGGGATTATGCGGCCAGCGCAAGTGCAGTCTGCCTGGGAAACATACCGCTGGTTTGCTGCGAAGCATCTGAGCGCGGACGGAGCGCCGGCCAATCGGCGGCCGCGCGCTCGAGCAAGCCAGCGCTGTCCGGCCGGGTCGGCGATATGAGCCGGAAACTCAGGATGTTACCGCGCGCGGCGGCTCTGCTCGTTCTGCTCGTGTCATGCGGTTTTCCGGGCGCGGCCCAGGACAATGCCACGACGCAGAACGGCGCAACAGGCCTGAACGGCTCGTGGATCAATGGCCCCGCTTCGAATCCCTTGAGCTTCTTGAATGGCCCCGCGGCGAGGACCACTGCGTCCGACGCTCCCTATCTCTTCCCGGATTTTCGGCCGGCCAGCCAATTGAACGGCGAATTGCCCCCGTGGCTGCAGTTCGGACTGGAAGAACGGTTGCGCTTTGAGGGCTATAGCAATAGCGGTTTCAAGCCGGGCAACAACGACAGCTACATATTGAATCGTCTGAGGATCCTGATGGTGATCCGCCCTACAAGTTGGTTCAAGGTTGTCGGCGAGGTGCAGGACTCCCGGCCGTTCCTGCAAAAGCCGCCGATTGTTCCTCCCAACGCCAACGAGTGGGACCTGAAGCTGGCCTACGCCGAGTTCGGCGACTCGGAGAGTCAACGGATCAGCATGCGCGCCGGCCGTCAGATCATCAACTACAACAACTCGCTGATCGGCAATTCCGAATGGCGCAACCAGGCCCGTTCTTACGACGCGGTTGTCACCAATCTCCACGACGGTCGGTATCACCTCGGAATCTTCGCCGCATCCGTCGTAATTCCGCTCGCCGAGGGCGTCAGCCACCACCAGGAAGGCAACAACATCTACGGCTTGTACGGCGGAATCGACAACATCGTGCCGGACTCCAGGTTTGAGCCATTCGTCTTGTGGCGCGTGGCGCCGAGCACGGCGGTTGAGACCACGGCGAAGGTCAAGACCGGCAGACTCGACGACAAGACTTACGGGTTCCGGTTTAAGGGCGCCGCAGTGACCTACCTCGACTACACGTATGAGATAGCGTTGCAAGACGGGTCGGCGGGCCCCAACCAACTGCGAGCCTGGGCTACGCAATTCGGCGCCGGATATCGCCTGAATCGGCTGCCCTGGCAGCCGCGCGCCTTCGGAACCTATGACTACGCCTCCGGCGACAAGAACCCGACGGACGGCAAGCATGGCACCTTCGACACGCTCTCTCCGAATGCGCACGACCGCTTCGGCATGTCCGACCTGTTCGGGTGGCAGAACATCGAATCCATCCGCGGCGGCCTGACGATCGAGCCGGTGCGCCGCTGGAGCGTCACCGGGCAATATCTCAATTTCTATCTCGCCAGCGCCACCGATGCCCTCTATAACTCTTCCGGCGGCGTCATCGCCCGCGATACGACGGGAAGAGCGGGGACGCACGTAGGCGAAGAGTTCGACGCCTACACGTGGTTCGAACTCAACCGGCACGTGAACATCGGCGGCGGCATCGCCCGCATCCTGCCCGGTCATTTCCTCGCTGCGGCGACCAAGGGCGCGGGCTACACGTACCCGTTCTTCGCCATCAACTTCAAGGACAATCCACGCGTCTGGTAGGGCAGTGCCGGTTGAGGAATAGCTATTCGAGTGAGTGCGCCGGGCGCGCTTGACACGGGTACACTGCAAAGTGATGTACTCCGCTCTCCGGCGGCCAGTGGTGCTCGTCGCACTTGCGTTGGCGGCATGGCCCGCAGCCCAGGCTCTCGACCCGTCACGGCGAGTGACGCAATCCATTCACAGAATCTGGAATCAGGAGGACGGCCTCCCGCAAGACACCGTTCGCGCGCTCGCGCAAACGCCGGACGGATATCTCTGGATCGGAACCGACGAGGGGTTGGCGCGGTTCGACGGTTATGAATTTACGCCATTCGGCAGACGAAGTGGCGCATTGCCGAGCAACACGGTGGTGGACCTGACGGTTGCCAATGACGGCGCGCTCTGGGTGAGCACGCCGGCGGGTTTGGTTCGGTACAAGGACGGCGTCTTCCATACCTTAACGCGCGCTGACGGGCTACCTTCATCCGCCGCAGGCTCGCTGACCGCCGAGGCGGCGCGTTCGAACCAGGCACGGACCGGGAAGATCTGGGTGGTGGCCGGCGACGTCGTTTGCCAGGTCGTGGGAGGCCGGGCGAGCGAGGCCGAGTTCGGGCCTGCCGAGGCGCGCCGCAACGCGCGGGTGGTCCGCATCGCACCAGACGGCGCGCTTTGGGTGGCCGGGTTTCGGGGTATTTTTCGCGTCGTAGGCAAGCAAGCTCGCGTGGTGGTGCCCGCCGCGAACCTCCGGGGCAGCATAGCCACCGCGTTGTGGATCGACAAGGACGGCACCGCCTGGGTAGGGCTCAGCGACGGGCTGTTGTCCATCTCTTCGGGGGAGGCGAAGACCGCGCGGTACAGAACGCGCGAGGGTCTGCCAGACAACTTTGTACGGGCACTATGGCGCGACCGGAACGGAGCACTGTGGGCCGGCACGAACGGCGGACTAGCCAGGCTCGAACACGGCCGGTTCGCCGGCGTGACAGGAGGCACGAACGCCGAGCAGGATTGGGTGCGTTCGCTCTTCGAGGATCGCGAAGGCAACTTGTGGGTGGGGACAAACACCGGGTTGAACTCCTACCATGACGGGCGGTTCACGTTGTACTCCCGTCTGGAGGGGCTTCCTGGAGACAAGCCGACAGTCGTCCACCAGGATAGTTCCGGAGCCGTTTGGATCGGTTTTCACGACCGCGGCCTGTTCCGCTTCCGGCCCGCGCCGAACCTCCGCTACACCACGGCGAATGGATTACCGAGCAATGAGATTTTCTCCATCCGTGACGCTGCGGACGGCTCGCTGCTGGTGGGCACGCGCGAAGGCGCGGTGACTATCAAGAACGGACAGATCCGCCACCTGTCCGTGCCGGATCCTCTGCACCGGCGGGTGGTGCAAGACGTCCTGGAAGATAGCGCAGGGCGAACCTGGGCTGCGTCGCCGGGCGGCCTTATCCGGATTGGGCAGGGACGCGGAGTGCATATCGCCGGAGGCGGCCCGACCACCAACGATGGGATGATCGCATTGGCGGAGACGCCGGACGGCGCCATCTGGGCAGCGAGCTATGGCGGCGAACTGTGGCAGGTTCGCGACGGACGCGTATCCCATTACAGCGCCGCCGAGGGCCTGCCTGCGGAGCAGTTCAGAAGCCTCAGCACAGGGCGTGATGGGACGCTGTGGATCGGTACGGTCGGTGGGGGCCTGGTGTGGCGCCGAAACGGGCGCTTTTACCACTGTGGCGCTTCGGAAGGCCTTCCAGCCGAGAATATCGCGATCATTGTGGAGGATCTGGCGGGAGACCTCTGGCTGGGCACGACGCAGGGCATTTGTCACGTGACGAGGGCTAGCCTGGCTGCCTTCACGTCGGGCCAGTCCAGGAGAATCAACGCAGAACTGCTGGGCGTTTCCGACGGCCTGCGCAGTGCGCAATGCGCCCCTGCTTTTGCCTCGGGAAGCGGGGAGCTGACCTCAGACGGCTGGCTCTGGTTCCCCACCGCGCGAGGGCTGGCTCTGCTGAATCCGGCGGCGCCCGTGCCCGGCCGGCTCGCTCCATCGCTCCTCATCTCTCTGGCCGAATTCGACGGAAAACCGTCGGACTCGATGCAAGGCAATGAATTTGGCCCGGGGGATGGGCGAGCGATCTTCCGCTTTACCGGCATCCATCTGCGCGCGCCGGAAGCGGTGCGGTACATGTTTCGACTGGATGGCGTGGACCGGGATTGGGTAAACGGCGGTGCGCGACGGACGGCTGGTTACAGCAACCTTGCACCCGGCCACTACCTCTTCCACGTGCGTGCCGAGGCGGGAGGGCGTGTCAGTCAAGCAGAATACGCATTTTCCGTACGTCCTCACTACTACCAGACAACCTGGTTCGCTTGCCTTTGCGGTGTGGCTCTGCTCGGCGTGCTCTGGGGCTCCTGGCAACTACGGCTGAGGAGGCTGAGGGCGCGGTTCCAGATCGTCCTGGGCGAACGCGCGCGGCTCGCGCGCGAGTTGCACGACACGCTGGCACAGGATTTTGTGGGGCTTTCGACGCTGCTCGACGCTGCGTCGATGCGGCTGGCGGAGGACGCAGCCAGCGCGCGGCAACATCTGGATCTGGCACGGAAAATGGTCCGCCACAGTCTGACCGAAGCCCGGCGCTCGGTGATGGACCTGAGAGCCGCTGTGTTGCAGGGACAATCGCTAGGCGAGGCGCTCACATCGGCCGCGCCGCTGTGGGTCGCCGGTTCCCGATTGAGGGTCCATGTGGAAACCGACGGTGAAGCAGCGAAGCTCCCGGACGAAGAAGAGCAGCACCTGCTTCGCGTGGCGCAGGAGGCCTTGCACAACGCGGCTCATCACTCCCAGGGACAAAACGCCTGGGTGCGGTTGAGCTATGTACGCGACGGCGAAACCGTTCGAGTGGAGCTCACCATCCGGGATGACGGGCGGGGCTTCGACCCGCAAGGGACCTTCGACCCGTCGGCGGGCCACTTTGGGATCCTGGGGATGCAGGAACGCGCGGCGCGCATTGGCGGAACCTTCCGTCTGGAAAGCCGCCTGGGAGCCGGCACGCTGGTGGAAATATCCGCCCCGGTTCCGCAATCCAAACGCACGCACCCGCCTGGAATGGAGTCCGCCCGTCCGTCTGGAGGTAACCCCACAGCATGAAATCCGAAACGCCCATTCGTGTACTGGTCGCCGAGGATCACCTGATCGCCCGGGTCGGCATCACCACGATCCTCAATGCTCAGCCCGACATCACGGTTGTTGCGGAAGCTTCGAATGGACAACAGGCGGTCGACATGTACCGCCAGACGAAGCCCGATGTTGGTTTGCTCGACGTTCGCATGCCGGTACTGGGTGGAATTGAGGCGGTGGCCGCAATTCGCTCGGTGTTTCCAGAGGCGCGATTGATCTGCCTGAGTACCTATGGGGGCGACGAGGATATCCGGCGTGCGATGCATGCGGGCGCGGCGAGCTACCTGACGAAAGACGTGTTGCACGACGACCTGCTGAAGGCTGTGCGCGCGGTCGCAGCGGGACAGAGCTACCTTCCCGAACAGGTTTTGGCTGCTCTCCAGGCGCAGGTTCCAGGCCCCATCCTGAGCGCACGCGAGTTGGAAGTGCTCGAGTTGATTGTCAAAGGATTGGCCAACAAGCAAATCGCCTATGTCCTGAACATTGCCGAGCACACCGTAAAGAACCACGTAAAAAGCATCCTCGATAAGTTGGACGTGGAAGACAGGACCCAGGCAGCGACAGCCGCGATTCAGCGCGGGATTGTTCATCTGCCCTGAATCTCGTCGATTCCCGCTTCCTTTGGTCCCATTCCGCGGAGTCCGATGCCAGGCGGCCGGGAAAACAACGTCCTCGCAGTTCTATTGAAAACAATGGTTTGCGTTCGCGTTCCGGCCAGATGGTGTTCAATGGAGATAGGGCTAGCCCCAAAGGGCCATATCGCAGCCCCCGGCTTCTGTCATCCGATAAAGGTAGGGCGGCTTCGCCCACGAGTTGTAGTTTCCGCCCAATCCTGGGTCCTACATCGCAGGTACAGCATACATGTGGATTGTCCGACTGGCGCTCCGGCGCCCTTATACGTTCATCGTGATGGCGTGTCTCATCGTCCTTCTCGGAGGGGCGGCGATGGTGACCATGCCGGTAGACATTTTCCCCCACATCGACATCCCCGTCGTGAGCGTCATCTGGGGTTACACCGGCATTTCGCCGGAGGAGATGGAAAAGCGCATTGTCACCGTCTCTGAGCGCGGGATGACCACCACGGTAAACGACATCGAGCATATCGAGTCGCAATCCTATAACGGGGCAGCCGTCATCCGGTTGTACTTTCAACCCAACGTCAAAATCGACATGGCGCTGGCCCAGGTTTCCGCCGCTTGCGAGAGCGTTCTGCGCGTGCTGCCTCCCGGCCAGACGCCGCCGAATGTGCTGAAGTACGACGCGTCTTCCGTGCCGATCCTGCAGATCGGGCTCAGCAGCCCGGTGTTGAGCGAGCAAACCATCGCTGACCTGGGACAGAACTTCATCCGCACGCAACTCGCCACCGTCCAGGGCGCCACGATCCCGCTGCCGTTCGGCGGTAAATTCAAGCAGGTGATGGTGGACCTGAACCCCGACGCGATGCAGGCGCGCGGTCTCTCGGCGCTCGACGTCTCCAATGCCCTGGGACTGCAGAATCTGATCCTGCCGGCCGGCACGGCCAAATTCGGTGACCGGGAATACCAGATCAAGGTCAACAGCAGCCCACGCACAGTGGAAGAACTGAATAATCTCCCGGTGAAGACCGCCAACGGCTCGGTGGTCTACATGCGCGACGTGGCGCAGGTGCGCGACGGCTTTGCGGTGCAGGCCAACATCATCCGCAGGGACGGCCGGCGCGGCGCGCTGCTCACCGTGATGCGCAACGGGCAGGCCTCGACACTGGACATCGTCGACAAGGTGAAGACACAGTTGCCTCTGATTCTCGCCGGGCTGACCAGGGATTTGCAGGTCCGCACGTTCTTCGATCAGTCACTGTTCGTGCGCGCCGCCATCCAGTCGGTGCTCAAGGAAGCCCTCACCGCCGCCCTGCTCACGGGCCTAATGATTCTGCTGTTCCTTGGAAGCTGGCGCAGCACGGTGATTGTCTGCATTTCGATCCCGCTCTCCATCCTGGTTTCGCTGATCGTTCTGAACCAGCTTGGCGAGACCATCAACACGATGACGCTCGGCGGCATGGCGCTGGCTGTCGGCATTCTTGTCGATGACGCGACCGTGGAGCTGGAGAATACGCACCGCAACATGGCGATGCGCAAACCGATGGTGCGGGCTGTGCTGGACGGCGCCTCGCAGATCGCCGTTCCGGCTTTCGTCTCCACTCTGGCCATCTGCATCGTGTTCGTCCCTGTGTTGCTGCTCACCGGCGCGGCACGCTTCCTTTTTACGCCTTTGGCGCTGGCGGTCGTGTTTGCCATGCTGGCGTCTTACCTGCTGTCGAGAACGCTCGTGCCAACGCTGGTTTACTACATGCTGCGGCCGGAAATCGCGCGTTATCAGAGCGGGGAACATGGCGAGTCGGACGCCGAGAGCGCGTCCGGGCATGGCTTCTTCTATCGTTTTCACCTGGCATTCAACCGCGGCTTCGGGCGTTTCCGGGACATTTACTCCGGCTTTCTGGAGTGGAGCCTCGCGCATCGCCGCTTCGCTTTGATCGGCTTCTTCGGCTTCTCGCTGGCCTCGCTGGGGCTGCTGCCGTTCGTGGGACGCGACTTCTTCCCGGACGTTGACGCCGGCCTGATCCGGCTGCACGTCCGCGCGCCTTCCGGCACGCGCATCGAGCAGACCGAAATACTGTTTGCCCAGGTGGAAGACGAGATCCGCGCGACCATTGCACCGGGCGATCTGGACACCATTCTCGACAACATCGGGTTGCCATTCAGCAGCATCAACCTGGCGCTCGGCGACAACCAGAACACAGGTCCGAGCGACGGCGATATTCAGATTGCGTTGAAAGAAGACCACCAGCTGGCTGCGGCGCGTTACGTGGCGATTCTGCGGCAGCGCCTGCACGCCCGTTTCCCCGACGCGACGGTCTATTTCGAAGCCGCCAACATGACCAGCCAGATTTTGAATTTCGGGCTGCCCGCCCCCATCGACGTGCAGGTCGCGGGCCGGAACATCAAGGCCAACTATGCCATGGCGCAGGAGCTGCAGCGCAGAATCGAGCGCGTGCCGGGCGCGGCCGACGTGCACATCCATCAGATCGTCGACTATCCCGAAATCAGGGTGAACGTCGACCGCAGCCGGGCGGCCGAACTTGGCATGTCGCAACAGGATGTGACATCGAGCGTGTTGATCTCGCTCAGTGGCAGTACGCAGGTCGCGCCGAGCTACTGGCTGAACTGGAACAACGGCGTGAATTACACGATCGGCGTGCAGACGCCGCAGTACGCCATCCCGTCGCTCGACGTCCTGCTGCGCACTCCCGTCAACTCCGGCGGACTCACCAGGAATTCGAACACGTCTCTCGCCAACCCGACTGCGAGCCTGGCCAGCCTGCAGGCCGGTCCGGCGCAGTCCTCAGCCGGGTACGGCAACCCCGGCTCACTTCCGTCCTCGACGCAGTTGCTGAGCAACGTCGCAACCACCATTCACGGTCAGGCGCCGTTGATCGTCAGCCACTACAACGTCCAGCCGGCCTTCGACGTCTTTGCGAACATCGATCGCACGGACCTCGGCTCGGTCGGCGACAAGGTGACCCGCATTGTCAATGAGATGAGGCCCAAGCTCGTGCCCGGAGCCTCGATCAGCATTCGCGGCCAGCTCCAAACCATGCAAAGCTCGTTTACCCGGCTCGGACTTGGACTGATCCTGGCCGTGACTCTGGTTTACCTGCTGATGGTTTTGAACTTTCAGTCCTGGTTGGATCCGTTTATCATCCTGATGCCTTTGCCGGGCGCGATGGCGGGTATTCTCTGGATGTTGTTCATCACGCAGACGACGCTCAGCGTGCCGTCGTTGATGGGCGCCATCATGTGCATCGGCGTGGCTACGGCGAACAGCATTCTGATGGTTGTCTTCGCCAATGACGAGCGGCTGGAAGGTCTAGACGCCCGCGCGGCCGCACTCTCCGCGGGTGTGGTGCGCGTACGCCCGGTGCTGATGACGGCCGCCGCCATGATTCTCGGCATGTTGCCGATGTCGCTGGGGATGGGCGAAGGCGGCGAGCAGAATGCGCCGCTTGGCCGGGCCGTGATCGGAGGGCTGCTGGTA
>Ga0181528_10000079_pt1 | contig 89225 bp, 70 predicted proteins | sample PEATcosm2014_Bin_47_FD_119742 | JGI IMG/M metagenome (GOLD analysis project Ga0181528, IMG submission 119742) | Peatland microbial communities from MTU Mesocosm Facility, Houghton, MI, USA - PEATcosm2014_Bin10_10_metaG | ecosystem: Environmental > Terrestrial > Soil > Wetlands > Peat | place... | reverse complement strand
GCGCAGGCCTGGAACGAGGAGATCAATCGCGCACAAACGAAAATCAATTGGCAATTCAGCTGCAAGGACGCGCGCCGGAAGTTCGGGTATAGGAAGAACCAATTCAAGCGGTCAGAGAACTAGAGCGCTCCGGACGCACAGCATCGCCTGAGCGGCTCGGGCTTTTGCGTTACAGCGGCCGATCGGGTTCCTGAGCTCTACCAGACGCCCATCACGGCGGCGTCTGGTAAGTGGCCGGCAACACGGCCATGGGCTTCCCTGCCTGGCGTTCCGCCCCTCACGGTGGTCGCTTACCTCACTATGTGATCCGAGTGATTCCACCAGTGGATGTGGCGAGCCGCTAGCACCAAACGCTCACCTTGGCCGGGCGAGAGAGCAGGGGCGGTGCAGGGTCAACTCGTACATGCCTTCGATTTCCGAGGCACTCAACGCACGATTGTAGAACGCGAGTTCATCGACCAGACCGTTCAGGAATTGGGTCCGGTCATGGTTCGCGCCGACATAGGCGCCCCAAATGGTATCGCCAGGAGGATTCGGCCTGTTCCGCGCGGCCTGAATTCGTCCAATCATCGCTCCATCGACGTATAGAATCCGCGTGCCGCTATCCGTGACAACGGCCAAGTGGTGCCACTCCTCCGCGCTGATCGGCGCTGAGGTGGAAACGCTGGCCACCTGATTGGGGTTGTCGCCAGTTTCAAGAATGACTCGATTATCTCCTGACTTAGAAAGCCGTAGCTCTGGATCGCCATGGTAACCTGCACGATCAAGAATCGTCATGAGACCATCTTGCGCGCTGAACTTGACATAGAGGGACTCGCTCCACGATTCCCCGCACTCTCCGCAGGCGCCTCGGGCCTGAACTCGCGCACGACTGTTCTTGCCGTTGAAGTGGAATGCCTGGCCGATCAGACCGGGCGCGAACTCGAGACCTCCCTCCGCAACCAGGGGCTGGGTTTGACGCTCGTCGTCCAAGGTCCCATCAGCCGAATAGAGGTTGAACACACCCTGCGTTGGCGGCAAGCATCCTGGATCCAGCGTATCCAGCACGAGTATGCCGGTTGGAGAGACGGGGATGAACGCACGGTTCCCCGCTGGGCTGAACGCAGCCTTCCCGTATTTTTCACCAACGCGTGCGTATCTCTCCAACAAGGTGTCCTTCAACGGATTCAACACAGAGAGGGAGCCGCCCACGAAGAGTATTCTGACGCCGTCGGGAGAGAACACGCCCGCCCCTTCCTCCTCTGGCATCGCGAATGTCCTACCGATCTTGTGACCGGCGGAGCTAAACAGGTGATACACCCTGCTCGGAACGGATGGGCAGCCAATGTGATCGTACGACGGGACTATACAGGCATCCGTTCCGGACAACAAAGTATACGGAGCATTAGGCGCGAATGATACACCGCCACCAACTATGGGAGGACCGTTGACAGTCGCTATCGTCTTTTCCGAATTCACGTCGTAAATCTCGACAACATCATGCCCACTCCGACCGCCCGGTCCACCACACTGATAACTGACATACAGCTCACTTCCGTCTGGATCGATATCGACAGAGATCGGGCAGGCAATTCCGGAGAGAAGCTTGCTCTCGCCCGTGCGGGTCGAGATTCGCTTCAAGCCGGCTGCCATCATTGCCACGAACACTTTCTTCTCATCGGGCGTCACGGCCACGCTGTACACGGGCCCGCCGGTAGGGAGCGCCCGGTCCAATACGCGGTCGCGCTCCGTGCCCACGATCATGACGCCCTCCACCAAAGATCCGACGTAGATCCGCTTGCCGTCACGAGTCATCACGGCGGCGCGTGCGGCTGAGGGAAGAGCGATAGTGCCCTTTACCCTGAGGCTGGAGCAATCAAGCACTGCAATCGTTCTCGACGGGTATTCGAACGCGTAAAGCTTCTTGCCGTCGGGAGTGATGAGGACTTCGGTAGGGACGTGGTCGAGCTTCAGTTCAAGCGGTCTGCCTCCCTCGGAAGTAGCCTGTGCAAGGAGCCGTCCAGTTGCTGAGCGCACGAGTGGCCGTTTGGGGCTGGGATTATCACTCCGAATAGCCAGCCCGAAGATCGCGCAGACCGTCACAACCGCTGCAGCAAGCAGTGCCCGGAAGTACCAGCGGCGAGGTAGCCGACCCGACGACACAGCCACCTCTACTGAATCTGGAGACTCCAGTGGAGGATCGGTACTCGTCTGCACCGTGTCGGCCTGCTCTGCGGGAACGGACTGTTCTTCCCATTTTTCCGTAACAATAGTCGCGAATCGATATCCTCTCTTGGGGACGGTCTCAACGTGCCCCTCACCGACCACCCCTCGCAGTATCCCAATCTGTGTCGGCAGGTTGCCCTCACCCACCCTTATTCCCGGCCAAACGGTCTGCAGGAGTTCTTTCTTGGTCAAGACCTGCCCGCGTGCCTTTACTAGGGCCAACAGCAAGTCGAAGGCTTTCGGCGTGAGCAGGACGGCATCACCATCCTTCCAGAGCACGCCCTCCGTCTCGCTCAATTGGAATGGTCCAAATTCGTATAAGTGCCGTGTGCCGTTGCTCATAGCAGTCTTGAGAATTTATTGAGAAAACATTGATGCCCGGATGCGTGCCAAGCGACTTAATGTTACCAGTGTCCCGGTTGCATGTCCGACCATTCTAGAGGTATCGCCGAATGGATCAGGCACGCGGCACGTTGGCCCGAAGGAGAAGTGAACTCCTCGCCGGGATGCCTTGCCAAGTTCTTGATTGCGAGGTTGATGCTGTGCCAAGGAATCCCTAGGTGGATGCGGCGCCGGCTTAAAGGGCCAGCGAACGGAAGAGGGCGGGTTCGAAGGGAGTGTCGCTTAGATGACTCGTACAATGAAGAGTTCTATCGGGCTTTTTGCCGCTTTCCCATTTTGCCTGGCTAGCCATCTTCCAGGCAAAATCGCACTGACGGATTCGCCAGACAAGCCGCCCTCTGCCGTGTCGCAGCTCGCGCCCTCTGCGAAGGAGGTCTCTGCGGATGTGAATGGCGTCCAGCGATCCGGCACGGCCGCGATGCGAACGAAGCCGCCTTCCGCCGCGCTACAGGGTGGCACTCACCCCTCCATCCACCATCTAGACAACCCCTCGTTATCGACGGCGGTATTCATCGAGAACCTGGGGCAATTCAATCCGAAAGTGCTCTACCAGGTGAAGATAGGTACGCAAACGGCCTGGCTTACGAAAGATGGCATTACCTTCGACGCTACGAAACCTACCGCGAATGAAGGTGCAGGGAGAGAGTCGCAATCGTATCTTGACGCAGCCGGGGAGCGATCGGAACTCAACGCCGGTGTGACCAGATTCAAAATGCCGAAGTCCCTGGCGCGGACTTTCGACAGGCTCGCCTTAGCCGAAGACTTCGTGGATGCCACGTGCTGTTCGATCGTTGACGCGAAGGATCTCCGCCCAGGAGCCTACAACTACTTCCAAAGCAGTGACTCGACGAAATGGCGGACCAACGTACGAGGATACTCCGAGGTTGTCTATCACGACGTATGGCCGGGCATCGACCTGAGGATCTCTGGGCGCGGCCCCGATCTGGAGCAGGAATTCGTCATTCGGCCTGGGGGTGATCTGGCGCGGGTCCAGATCAGTTACCGAGGCATCGATAGGCTTGTTGCCACGCCAGACGGAGCACTCGAGGTTGAGACTGCCTTCGGGAAGCTTCACGAGACGAAACCGTCGATCTATCAGCGAATCGGCGGTAAAGAAGTCGCCGTGGACGGCCACTTCAAACTCACCAGCGAGACGTCGTACGCCTTTGAAGTCGGGGCATATCAGACCGAGTACGCCCTTGTGATTGATCCCACCGTCTTGTACTCCACATTCTTGGGCGGCTCCGCTGGTAACGAGTACGGCTATGCAAGTGAGAAGGCCAATGGCATCGCTGTCGATGCCTCCGGCAATGCCTATGTCGCAGGAATAACCAAGTCTACTGATTTCCCGACCACCATCGGGGCTCTCAAGTCAAGCCCCTCCAGTGGCCAAGTTACCGGATTTATCGCAAAGCTGAATGCCACCGGCTCCGCGCTAGTCTATTCAACGTATCTCGGCGACACAACGACAATCACTGCCATCGCTGTAGACACGGCAGGCGTAGCCTATGTTACCGGTTTTTCATCATCCCCATCCTATGGTTTCCCAACTACTCCAAACGCCTATTGGCCAACCGATCCGAATCAAAAATGCTACCAGGACTATTTTGTAACAGGGCTGAGTGCTGCTGGGGATCAACTCGTGTACTCCAGTTGCTTGAACAGCAACGGCCCAACGTATGGGGCGGAATCGGGTTATTATCCCAATGCAATAGCAGTAGACTCGCGCGGACGAGCATATATTGCCGGGGGTGCGGGCGGGGGGTCGCCGACGACTGCCAATGCCTACCAGCCGGTAGTTCCAGATCCCGCCTCGGATTCGGCGTATGTCGCGGTTTTTGACACGACAGGTTCCGGCGCTTCGTCGCTCGTATACGCCACTTATCTGGGCGCATCCATCAGTAAATCCCCTTCGGTGGCTCAAGGCATTGCGGTGGATGCTTTTGGCAAGATCTATGTTACGGGGGTGGCCAACGCAGGCTTCCCTGTGACAACAGGAGCTTTTCAGACTACTTATATGGGCGGCGGAGATGTTTTCATTGCGAAGCTTGACCCGACCGCGTCGGGGTCTCAGTCGCTGATTTACTCCACTTACTTAGGCGGGGCCGGCCAGGATCAAGGCAATGCGATTGCCGTTGATGCTTCGGGCAATGCCTATGTGACAGGCAGCATCTTCTTGGACTCTAATACTTTTCCGGTCACACCCGGTGCCTTTCAAACGAATACTCCCACGCGTAATCCGGCCTTCGTAACGAAGCTGAATGCCGCCGGATCGAGATTGGTCTATTCCACCTTATTAAGTGGTACTAGTCCCGCGGTATGGGGAAATGCAATCGCAGCGGACTCTTTCGGTAGCGCGTACGTCGCTGGAATGACACTATCAAATGGGGACTTCCCGTTGACGCCAGATGCTTTCCAGAGCACATGCGTTAAGATTTTCGGCCAGTGTGCAGCTTATTACCTAGGTTTCTTGACAAAGCTAAACCCGACAGGGACAGCGCTGATCTACTCGAGCTTTCTGGGTGGGAACAATAATGATGTAGCGACTGCGGTCGCGATCGACCAGACCGGTGACGCGTACGTTGCCGGTTGGACCGGTTCCTTCAACTTCCCTGTAACCGGCACAGCGCTTCAGCCCTCGATGAATGGCACTGGCGACGCTTTCATTACTAAGTTTCCTCTGGGGGGCATCCAGACACTTTCGGTTTCTTCTTTGACGCCAACATCCGGAGGGAATTCCGGAACCGTAAGCCCCCAGATATTTGGCACGGGGTTCCATGCCGGTGCGACCGCAAAGCTTAGTTGTGGCGGTCAATCCATTCCAGGAGCAAATCTGACTGTGGGCCCGGAGGGCAGGTACTTCAACACGACCTTCGATCTCACGGCTGCATCCAACGGTAAGTGCGATGTCACGGTTACCAATCCGGACGGTTCTTCCGCAAAGCTGCCGCAAGCGTTCACGGTCAAACAAGGAGGCGCACCGAATCTTCGGATATATCTGACAGGTGCAGAGGTGCGGAAGGTACCGGGGGAGGTGCCACTGGGGCCGGCCGACGCTGTCATGTTCGCGACGGTATCGAATACGGGCAACGTTGACTCTGCCGGGGGCTTTGTTTTCGAACCGATCAACGCACCTTTTTCCCCGACCTCTGTTACTCCCGCCGCTGTTGTCAACCTCACGACGCTCCAAACAGATTCGGCTGTGATGTGGAATCTTCCGGCCATACCGGCTGGGAGTTCACAGGTGCTCACTACCACAGCCAGCACCATGACCTCCTCTTCTATAGCGACGTTCGTCGCAGGGGCTACGTGCGTTGCGGCTTTTGCTGCGGGACTGGGCGGACCCGAATTAGCAGAGACGGCGATCTGCATCGGTCAGAACGCAGAGCTAGGTGACGTCTTGGCTTGCTCCAATGCAGTATTGGAGTGTAAGAAAGCTCAACTCACGTGCACCGAGGAAGGACCTTCCCCTGACTGCTGGAAGGAGGTTGAGGAGTGCGGTGAGCAAGCGTGGGACTGCGCCAATGTTAGCGGGCCTATAGTTGCGGACTGCATTCAAAAAGTCTCAAAAGCCTGCGTTTCGTCGTTGCTTGGATTCTTCGAGCCCACCGATCCTAACGGCATAGTTGGACCTTCCGGCGTAGGAGGACAGCGTTGGACGGCCGGAGTGCCGGCGCTGTCATATGCGGTTTTGTTCAATAACGAACCTACGGCGACTGCGCCAGCCCAGCAGGTGATTGTGACGCAGCCGTTAGGCCCGAACGTGAACCTTGCGACCCTCAAATTGCTCGGCGCTACTATTCCAAACGGTTCTAGCAACATTCAAGTGCCTGTCCCGCCGGGGGCCTTCAATCCCGCGGCGGGGGTTGCCGAGTTCACGACGAATGTGGATCTCCGGCCTAACCAAAGTCTCCTGGTGAACGTGGATGCCAAACTGGATCCAACCGCACGAACGCTCACTTGGACTTTCACGTCCATCGACCCTGCTACGGGCTTGCCGCCGTTGAATCCCTTAGTGGGATTCCTCCCGCCGGGCTCCGGTGCCAACTTCTCCTTCAGCGTGACGCCGACGCCGGGCTTGGCGACCGGATCTCAGGTTGCCGAGCAAGCGACTGTTGTCTTCGATGGGCAGGCGCCAATGAGCACGGCGGCCTGGATCAACACGATCGACAATGCAAGCCCGATCAGCCATGTGTCCGCCCTGCCGACCACGAACTCCTGTCCGAACTTTCGCGTGAGCTGGTCGGGGAGCGACGTAGGCAGCGGTGTACAAGGCTTCACCATCTACGCCTCGGACACCGGAGGCTCGTTCACACCCTGGCTCACGAATACGACCGCCGCGGCGAGCACGTTTATCGGAGCCGTCGGGCATTCCTATTCCTTCTACAGCATCGCCGCAGACCTCACGGGGAACGTCGAACCTGCGAAGACTCTTGCGGAAGCATCAACAACGGTGAATTCCGCAAGTTCGTGCGGCCCGCCCAGCGTCAGTGGCCAGGTATTGAGCACTTCACATTCCGGCACGACGGTTACAGTAAACCTGCAACTGACCAACACTGGTTTCAGTACTGCCCAGGCCGTCAATATCACCCAGATCACGGCCCGCACCCTTGCCGGATCCGGTACGGTCACTCTGGGCGGCCCCATCCTTCCCATTGCCGCGGGCCCGCTCGGCATTGGCGCCTCGACGACTTTGACGTTAACGCTGAATGTTCCCGCCACGGTTACAAGATTCTCATTAACCGAAAGCGGCAACGCGTTGGACGCTGCGTCCAAAAAGTACAGTTTCTCTATTGCTCAGACGATTATTCCGTAAGGCGGAGGAGATGCTCGATGACAAAGAAGCTATTTAGCCAAACGATCCTCGTAATGGGATTATTCCTCTCTTTGGCCTGCCCTGTCTCGGCGGATATTATCTTCGCCCTACTCCCGTTCGACGGGAACCTCTCCGGCGCGCCGGGATCGCTCGTGGGCTGGGGATACTCGCTTGCGAACACTGATTCTGCAGACTGGTACATGGCCGCTGACCTGAATTCGGATACGTTTTTGGACGGCACGCCCACGCTCCTATTCGATTTCCCAGTTTTGGCCCCTGGTGCCACAGTGACGGAGGCGTTTGACCCGGTGAGCGGCATCGGGCTGTTCCAGTTGCTGTGGGATGCGGGCGCGCCGGTCGGATCAGTCGACAGCGGCAATTTCACGCTGAGCGGCGAGTGGTGGAATGGGGATCCCCTGAACGGTGGTAGTTTCGTCGCGACTGCACCCGATATAGCGTTGGCCTATTCCGCCACCGTCACCTCGTCGAGCGGTGTGGTACCTGAGCCATCAACTTTTGTCCTGATGGCCTGTGGGTCGGCTATTCTAGTGGCCTTCCAGAGGGCCCGAAAAAGCCAGAGTCCCCAGCGACGTTCGAGGCAGTGGCGCGTTTGAGAACGACGCTCTGCGATGATAACCCGATGAACTCCTGCGCCCCGGCTTCTTTTGAGGACCCGATGCCACCAAGGTGTCACATTTCTTCGACTCCGAAGTTCCGACTTGTCTCCGCGGTCTTGCTGGCTCTCTCTTTGGTGTTTCCGGTTAGGGCGCAAGACGCCAAGGATCCAGGAATAACGCGTCAACAAGCCGATGACATTCTGAAGGAGCTACGCGAGATCAGGCAGTTGCTGGAGGGAATAGGCCGGCCTGCGGCGCCAACTCCGATGCCAAGTGTGCCGCAGACGGGCAAGCTGAGGCTTGAGGGAGGCGCGTCTTTGGGGGCGAGCGATGCCCCTCTGGTCATCGTTGAATTCACTGACTACCAATGCCGGTTTTGCCGTCAGTTCCATGACACCACCCTGGCCGAGATCCGCAAGAAATACGTTGATACCGGCAAGGTGCGGTTTGTGATTCGCGACTTCCCGCTGGTAGGCAGCCACCCGGACGGCATGCGGGCCGCGGATGCGGCGCATTGCGCTGGCGATCAAGGAAAGTTTTCGGCTATGCACGACGCTCTGTTTGGCGACCCCGCAAAGCTAGGGCAGGACGGATTGATCGAGTATGCCGAATCGCTGAAACTCGACGTACCGACGTTCCGGGCTTGTCTCGAAAGCGGCAAGCACAAGCCGGAGATCCAGAACGATATGCAAGTCGGCTCCTCGCTGCAGATCAATGGCACACCGTCGTTCCTGATCGGAAAAGCGAGAGGCGAAGACTTGTCTGGCACGATCATTGTCGGAGCCCAGCCCTTCAACGTTTTTGAGGCGAAACTGAAAGAGGCCGAGGCGGCGCCATAGTTCATCAGCGCGGGTGTGGACGGGGTGTGGGCCCCTCCTTCATGGGAAGCGATGGGGGCGTCTCTCAGGCTATTCGATAGCCTTCGCTGGCCTGATCTTACTCCGACCATTCTCTATTGGACCGATGGCGTATACCTTGCGTTCGCCGGTGCCGCTTCGGGCGGCTGCCCTTGGTCCTCTGCCGCGTCCGCGGGCGTGCGCCGTCGACGCGCCAATGCCTCAAGCGCCTTGCGCTTGGCCTCCATGCGGATGTGGCTGTACCGACTGAGCATCTCGCGGCTGACGTGTCCCGCGATCTCCATGATCGTCTCGTCGCCGGTGCCAGACTCCGCAAGCTCCGTGATCAGCGTGTGCCGGTTATCGTGCCAGCGTCCACTGACGCCGGCCTTGCGCCGGACCATGGCCCAGTCTGTCGTCAGAGTGGTGATCGTGACGGCAGGATTGCAGGGGAACCATCCCCCAGATTTCGCGTCGGCGCTAGAAGCTTTGTGGGGTGCGATGCGCCAACGTTCCGGACCTTCTCTTGCGCCATACGGTGGACCCCAGGTACGGCTGCATGACCTTGGGCACCCGGCAGACCTTGGCAAAGCGATAAATCTCGTCGACTCTTGGCCCGGCGTCCTAGGAATGGGGAATGAGGAGCCCGTCACCGAGCCTCCTGCGAACACGAGTTCTCCAGATGGTCTTCGTGTTCTACTTGCCACCCTCGAGAGCCGCCAGCGCTTCTTGATAGACGGCGTGGGATCGCTTATGCACGTCGGAATTCGCATTCCCGTAGTGCCTCTCCGTAATCCGCACGCTCGCATGCCCGAGCCAGCGGGACACTTCTTCAATTCGAACCTTCCCTGAGTTCAGCATGGTAATTGCAAAGAAATGGCGGAAGGTGTGCGGAGTCGCATGATGTTTGAATGGCTTGAACGGTTCCGCTTGCGCTCGATGGAGAACACGAGTTATGTCGTCACTCCATGCTTTAGCATTTCCCTCTATGTCACTTTCGCCAGTCCAGAACCAGAATTTAGTTCCGTAGCTGAGAACACGATTGTTCGTCTCGAAGATGAACGGATCAGAAGTTTCTCCTCGCAGTGGTAGCTCTTCCAACATGAGGACAAGTCTATCGGGGACCGGAATCTTGACCTGTTCACCTGTCTTGATCTGCGTCAGTTCGATGAAATACAAGGGCTCGCCGCCGTCGCCCTGATCCGTCGTGATGTTGTCAGGCCCTAGCATCGCAACATCACTGATCCGTTGGCCGGTATAACGCAGACACAACGCGAACGCGTGTAGCATTTTGGCCTTCGGCGTGTTGGGCCGTCCATACTCGTCCTTCCACGTCTCGAGGGTCTTCACGATGTTCCCGTACTCGGCCATCGTCCAGGCCACTTTTCTCGTGACGGCCACCTTCCCCATCTTGATGTGGGGCGGGACGGCGTAATTCGTTTTGATCCATCCGTTCGACTGGCAGCAACGAAGAAAGGTGCGAAATCGCTCAAGTTCTGCGCGCTTTGTATTTGGCGCGAGCTGCTTGCTTAGATCGACCGGAACATCCTTCCGGCCTCGTTCCGGTTGAAGGTTGCGCCACGACATGAAGAACTGCTTCACCGTCACCGCGTCATCGAATTCCTTGATGAATCGGATTCCACGAGCCCTGCAGTACGGTTTCAGTCGTCGTTCAAGAAGAACGTCGTACTTCTCATCCGTGCTGTGGCCTTTGGTGTTAGTGCTGCGTCCGAAGTCGAGAAAGAAGCGAATGGCTTCGTCGATCGAAATCGTGTTTCGAGTCGTTGTTATGAGCGGGTCGATTGGCTCTGTGGACTGGCCCCAAGTAAGCCAGAGGTCACGAATCCGGCGCGCTTCACCCCACTCTTTGGAACCGGTAGAGCGGTGAAGGACACGGCCCTCCTCGAGCTCCAATTTGCCGGACGCTACGATTGGGCAACTGCAATCAAGGTGCCGGGGATCGTGTTCCGGCAACTCCGGATCGTGGATTCTGAAGTCCGTTGAGTACCTGCGAACACACAAAGCCGTGTGCCGCCGGTAGAGCGCCAAACGCTGTTCCATGGGCACATCGTAACACATCGTAACAGTGTCACAAAATATGTCCAATGGAATCAGCAAGATATACTGGCGGAGGAAGAGGGATTCGAACCCCCGGTACCCTTCCGAGTACAACGGTTTTCAAGACCGCCGCCTTAAACCACTCGGCCATTCCTCCATATCCAGACTAACCGAGTCCGGCCCCAGAATGCCATGGGCAGACCCGCACGCCCGCATCTCCCAATCGTTTTCGCGTGTTCCGCGCGATCCCGACGGCGCCGGGCGTGTCGCCGTGGATACACAGCGTCTCCGCTTCGATCTTCACGACGGAACCATCCCAGGCCTCGACTTCGTGCCGGGTGGCGATCCGCAGCGCCTGGCTCGCCGCATCTTCGGGGTTGCGCAACAACGCGTCGGGATGGCGCCGCGCGCGCAGACTCCCGTCTGGCTCGTAGCGGCGGTCGGCAAAAGCCTCCGCCACGGCCCGGATCCCGCCCTCTCTCCAGACGTCCAGCGCCGGCGAGCCCGCAAGGCCGACGATTGCGAGGCCCCGATCGACCCGCGAGACGGCGCGCGCGATCGCCCGCGCCAGTTCCAAGTCCCGGGCCGCGCGGTTGTAAAGCGCGCCGTGCGGCTTCACGTATCGCACTTCCACGCCCGACTCCCTGGCCAGGCTTGCCAGGATGCGCACCTGCGCTTCGATGCTCGCCTCGAGGTCGGCGATCGGCATTTCCAGGTCAAGCCGCCCGAAATTCTCCCGATCCGGATAGCCGGGATGGGCTCCAACGGTTACACCGTGAACCAGCGCCTGCCGCAAAGTCAGCCGCATCAGCGCCTCATCGCCCGCGTGCGCGCCGCAGGCAATGCTCGCCGATGTGATGGACTCCATCAGCAACTTCTGCACGACTGGCGCAAGGTCCTCGCGCTCGCCCACGTCGCAGTTAAGGTCGATTGTCGTCGTCATCCGAAGAGCCCCTCCGGTTTGAGTAGTGTCTCTTGCTCCAGCAGCAGGCGGCGCGCCTCGTCGAACGAGACGTGGACAAACCGTACCGTTTGGCGAGGTCGCAGTTGTCCGATCCGCCAATGGTCGGCCGAGATCACACAGCCGATCTTGGGATAACCGCCTGTCGTCTGATGGTCGACAAAAAGGATCACCGGTTCGCCCGAGGGCGTCACCTGAATTGCGCCCAGAGGCGCGCCTTCCGTCGTCATGCTGCCCCGCATAGGGGCCTCCAGCAGAACTCCCGCCAGGCGGACTCCCATCCGGTTTGAGTCGTTTTGGACGGACCAGGGGAGCGAATACAAGTGGTCGAGACTCTCCGGCGGGAACTCGGCTGTCTGGGCCGAATGAGTCACGCGCAGGACGTCACTCGCCGCGCGGAGTCTCTCCAGTACGGCGCGGCGGATGGATCGGGGCTCCGGACTGGCCGCCGTTTCGCGAACGGTAAGCACGTCGCCCTTGAGCAACGGCCTTCCACCAATTCCGCTGGGAACGTGAGTGGAGCAACTCCCCAGACTCGCCGCCGCCAGCAAGCCGCCGCCAAAGCACAGATAACAGCGCGCTCCGCCTCTTGTTCCGCCAAATCCGAGCGTCTGTCCCGCGCGAACGTATGTCGGGGTCCAGAGTTCAACCGGGACCCCATCCAATGCCGCGGTGAAATCCGCGCCGGCGAGAACACACAGCGCCGGGCCGTGGAACCGGAACCGTCCGCCGAGCAGCGTCATCTCCAATGCGGCTGCGTCTTCGCAGTTACCGGCCACGAGATTGCCCAGCCGCAGTGCGAGCGGGTCCGCCGCTCCACTCGCGGAGACCCCGAGGTGGCCATATCCCGGACGCCCGAGATCCTGCACCGTCGTCTGCATGCCGGGCGTGAGGACTTCGACGGTAGTCACCACTGCGACAGTTCCTCGTAGCCTGGCTCGTCAATCACTACGAAGCGCACTTCGTCGCCCGGCAGTAACAGACTCATCGGCTCCCGCCGCGCATCGAACAGCCGAAGCGGGGTCCGTCCTATAATCTGCCAGCCTCCGGGAGTATCGGCGGGGTAGATGCCGGTTTGTTCACCCGCAATTCCGACGCTGCCGGCTGGGATATGGGTCCTCGGGCGAGCGCGGCGCGGCATGGCCAGAACCGGCGGGAGGCCCAGCAAGTAAGGGAACCCTGGCGCGAATCCCAGAAAAGCGACCCGGTAAGCGCGGGCTGTGAAAAGCCCAATCGCTTCGTCGGACTCAAGACCGGCAGTTGCGCAAACCCCGGGTAGATCCGGTGCGAATCCGGGACTGAAACAAACGGGCAACGTGACGGTCTTGGCGCGCTTCGCGGCAGGGCTGGGGCGCGTGCCCGCCTCTTCCAAGCGTTGCAGCAAGGCCTGTGGTGTCCAGCGCACGGGGTTGTACACCACCAGGAGGGAACGGAAGGCCGGGTGCAAGTTCCTGACCCCTTCGATACTCGCCTCCCGGATTGCGTCGAAGAGCGCTGTCACCTGGGCCTGGACTTCCATGGGGGTCGGGCCGTCAAACCGCGCCAGCAGAGCGCTGTCGCTCACTTGTGTCCATTTTGGCAGTCTGTCCACCAAGTGCCGATTGTATCCATCCGGGCCGCTCGGGAGGGCCACCGCCCGCCATTTCACGGTTTGTTGCGACGAATTCCGGGCCCCGTCTCATGTTTTTCTCCGCTATGCCGATAGGAACGGGTGAGGCTGTGGTTCGCAGCGCTTAGTTAGCAGTCTGGAGGGATCGTCAATGGCCACCGGGGCGCTGTCAGAAGAATCCTCAGCCACACCCGACGTGAGGGCAAGTATCTCGCCCTTTGGGGGTGAACGGTCCGCGGATCATGGAGAGATCTGCGCTGGCTGTGGGCAAGCGCAAAGGGGCCGTGGTTCATAGAAAAAGTGAAACAGGTCTAATCGAGAATCGAGAACAGGCTACTGAAGTCGTCGGTCCAGAGTTGTCCGGCCGCGCTGGGCAGCCGCTGGCCCGAACTCTCGATCTCCTGCTGTCCGAGGTACCCTACGCCGTTGCCGAGCAGCACCCAGGTCGAGCGGAATACGCCGTGCGCTTTGTCGCCGGGATTGTCGATCACGATTGCCCGCTTATGCAACGCCGCCGCGGCGGCCTGGACCACGGGCTTCAGATTCAGATACTGATTCGAGATATGCACAGCCAGCACGCCCGCGGGCTGAAGGTGCTCAAAATAGAGTGCGAAGGCCTGCTTGGTGAGCATATGGACGGGGATCGAATCGCCCGAGAACGCGTCCACGGCTAGCACGTCATATTGCCGCGAGGGCTCTCTTTCGAGCGACAGACGCCCGTCTCCGAGGACGATTTCCACCTGTGCCGTCGAATCGCGAATGTAGCTGAACTCGTCGCGGGCCAGGCGCGCGACGAGTGGGTTGATTTCGTAGAAGCTGTAGCGGTCTCCCGGACGGCCGTAGCAGGCGAGGGTGCCCACGCCGAGCCCCATCACGCCGACACGCAGCCCAGCGCGTTGTTCGCCCGCCGCCCGCAGAGCGATGCCGATGCCAGAATCGGCTGCGTAGTACGCGGTGGGCTCACGGCGCCTGGAGGGCGACAACCACTGCATCCCATGATCGATGGAGCCGTTCATGAGTTTGCGCGAGCGCAATCGCTCCATGGAGTCGGCGCCGGTAGTGTTCTGAATCTGAATCACGTTCGGCCCGAGTTGGTCGACTACGCTCAGGACCCCATAGAAGTTGCGGACCATGACGCGCGCCCGCGAGGACTGCTCGACGGCAGTTGAGATCAAACCCGCGACCAGGACCAGGGAAAGCCCGGCGAGCGCAATCCAGCGAGGCTGCCAGCGCACCCGGTAGAGGCGGCTTTGGGGATCGCGGGCGTAGACGATGGGCACCAGCACCGCGCAGAAACCCAAGGCGATCTGCAGTTCAAAATGCCCCGCGAAAATGCGCGGCGCAAGCAGCGCCGCGAAGAATGCTCCCAGCGCGCTGCCAAGTGAAATCAACAGGTAGAACGACGTCAGCCGCGCCGGATGCGGCCTCAACCGGACCAGTTCTCCGTGGCAAAACATGCAGCAAACGAAAAGTCCGCAACAATACAATCCGACCAGCAAGCCGAGCGGCAGCACCGCAAACGACGGCGAAAGCGCGTAGGCCATGCAAGCCAGCGCCACGCCCAGGAACCGCAGGAACAGCCCGCGGCGGTACCACAACGTGCTGTCGAAACATAGAATGAAGCTCAGCAGGTAGAGTGCCAGCGGAATCACCCACAGCAGCGGAACGGAGGCGACGTTCTGCGTGACGTGCGTAGTAATGGCGACCAGCAGCGCCGAGCCGCACGCCGCGAGCGCCACCCACATCAGCTTGTCCGAAAGCTGGGACCTGGGCCCGGCGTCCGATCCCGATGGCGCTTCCGTCCACGCCCGTACATTGGGCGAGCCCACTCCGGCTCTAAGCGCCACGGAGGCGCACACAACGGCGGCCATGACATAGAAGGCCGACCAGAGCATGGCCTGATGCGTGCTCGTCAACTTCGGCTCAATCAGCGCCGGGTAGCTTACTAGCGCCAGCATCGAGCCCACGTTCGACAAGGCGTAAAAGCGGTAAGGCACCGCGCCAGCGCGGCTTCGCGCGTACCACGACTGCAACAGCGGACTGGTGGAAGAGAGCAGAAAGTAAGGGAGCCCGACGGTCAGAGTGAGGAGTAGCAAAATGCGCCACGACGGGTCGCCCGAGCCCGTGGGTTTCCAGGTCTCGCGCGGCAGAATCGGCAGCACAAGCAGACTCAGCGCGAGCAGCCCGACGTGAATCCGGCTCTGCATACGCGGTCCCGCGCTCCGCGTCAAAACGTGCGCATACAGGTAGCCCAGCAGCAAAGCGACTTGAAAGAAGAGCAGGCAAACGGTCCAGACAGCCGCGGCGCCGCCAAACCAGGGCAGAATGATCTTGCCAATCAACGGCTGCACCTGGAACAGCAGGAATGCATTCAAGAAGATAGCCAGCGCGTAGAGCCATACCGGCCCAAGCCTGGAAGGAGATGAAAGCTGTGCCGTCAGTGCGCTGTCGCGCCCTTCAGCACCAATCAGAGTCTGCGCTGCCAATGGATTTCGGAACTCCCTTTCCAAAGCGTATTTAGAGGTATAGACGCCTGATGCACCGGTCCTGTTCCCATCGTATCCTCTGCCCCGGAATCGATGCTCTGATTTGGATCAGTCCGGATAGCAGGGTGATGACGGCGACATTCTGAGCTGCTGAAGACCGCTCGCTGCAACTCGCGGCCCGAAGCCGCTGCTCCCTCAAGCTCGCTGCGTGGTCCTGTTGAGAGGAAACGACCCAATTAGAGCAACTATCCGTGAGGCGGGGTGCCAGCGAAACATCGTCGCATGAAGTGAGTGGGCGGGCGCTGGAGCGCCCCCGCGGTCCTGGAGAGCTGCCCCACACTCTGCGGCGCGCCCGACGGCGTTCTCCGCAGGTGCCCCGATCCCGCATTCGCGCGACAATCAATTACAGATGCATGCCGCGGCTTTCCCCGCCCTCGCCGGCGGAATACTCTGTCTCTCCCTCGTAGCGCTCGCCGCCGGGCCTCCACAACGGGCGGTGGTCACGCGCCCCGTCGCGAACATGTTTTCCAAGCCATCGTCCGACGCCGACGTCGTTTCGCAAGCGATTTATTCCACAACCGTGGAGATCCTCAAGAGCCGTGGAGAATGGTCCAACATCCGTACTCCGGATGACTACACAGGTTGGGTGGAGACGGCAGAGCTGCGCGCGCTGCACGACGAGAGCTATCCGGCGACGCAGAAGGCCGCGCAGGTCGAGAGCTTGCTTGCGCACATCTATCGCGAAGCCTCAGTCACGAAGCACGCGCCGCTGGTGAGCGTGCCGTTCGAGGCGCGGCTCGAAGTTTTGCACGAAAAGCCAGACGAAGGTGGACGCTGGATCGAGGTCCGGTTGCCGGATGGCGCAACGGGCTGGGTGCAGCGTGGAGACGTTTCGCTCGATCCGAAGACGCTCGAAATTCCGGAACTGGTGGAGTTGAGCCGGCGCTTCTTAGGCCTTCCCTATACTTGGGGCGGCTCTTCCGCGCAGGGCTATGATTGCTCGGGCTTCACGCAGATGCTGTGCCGTCGCGGGGGCGTAGGCATACCGCGCGACGCGCAACCGCAAGCTGACTGGCAGGGCATGACGAAGGTGGAGCGAGCGGGCCTGCAGCCGGGCGACCTGCTGTACTTCGGCGCGTCGGCGACGAAGATCTCGCACACGGGATTCTACCTCGGCGGCGGGCAGTTCATCCATGCCGCAACGCACGAGCACCCGGTCATCCAGATCGGCCGCCTGGACGACGATCCGTGGACAACCTTGCTGGTAGCGTGCCGGCGTTGGAAGAAGTAAGCGGGACGCGGAGACGAGTCCCATTCGAGGAGTCATGAGCATGCAACGTCGCAGTTTTCTGCTGGCCTCCGCCGCGGCTCCGATGCTCGGAGCAGCACCCTCCGGCGACACTGGTTCAAAGGTCGAGTTCGAAATCAAGCGTCTGAAGCTGCGTCACACCTGGACGACCGTCATGTCGTCGAGTGACTACCGCGACACATTCTTTCTGAAGCTGACGCGCGACGGCGTTACCGGAGTGGGCGAGGGCGCCCCCATCATCCGTTACAAAGAGAGCGCTGAAACGGCGAAGAAAGCCCTGAGCGGGATCCTGCCGCTGCTGGAATCGGCCAATCCGTGGCACTTCCGCACGCTGCTGAACGAAGTCTCGCGCCGCGTTGAAGGCGAGTATGCCGCCAAGGCCGCGCTCGACATCGCTCTGTTGGACTGGACTGGCCAGAAGCTGGGCATCCCCGTCTACAGGCTGCTGGGGCTCGATCCGCACGATGCGCCCGTGACCACGTTCTCCATTGGGATCGACGATCCGGCCACGACGCGCAAGAAGGTGGAAGAGGCAGCGCCGTTCCCGGTGCTCAAGATCAAGGTCGGCCTCGGCAAGGATGAGGCGACGATCGAAGCCGTGCGCGCCGTCACCAACAAGCCCTTGCGCACCGACGCGAACGAGGGTTACAAGACCAAGGAAGAGGCGGTCGAGCGGATCAATTTCCTGGAGAAGCACGGCGTCGAGTTCATCGAGCAGCCGCTCGCGGCCGACAACCTCGAAGACATGAACTGGATCCGCAAGCGGGTGCACATGCCGATCTTCGCCGACGAAGCCTGCCTGCATCTGAACGACGTGCCAAAGGTCGCTCAGCACTTCGACGGGATCAACGTGAAGGTGGACAAGGCGGGCGGGTTGCTCGCTGCCATGCGAATGATCGAACTGGCGCGTTCGCTGGGCCTGAAGGTGATGATCGGCTGCATGGTATCGTCGTCGGTGGCGGTCACGGGCGCCGCGCATCTGAGTCCGTTGGTCGATTACGCCGATCTCGACGGCAACCTGCTGATCAGTAACGACCCTTACGAGGGCGTGCTGGTGGAAAACGGCAAGCTCGTCTTGCCCAATCGCCCGGGACTCGGATTGAAGGCGCCGGCCTGAAACGAGATTGCGCAGCCTGCGAACTCCGGCCTGGAGCGGGCTGCGTTGAGAAGGGAGTCGATCACGGTCGAGGCTCCGAATCACGCCTGGAGCGAATCTCCTCCATCACCGACTGCACCAGTTCCTTGGACTGCTCGATCTGCAGCGAAACGATCTGAATGTCCATGGCAGGTTTGCCGGGTTGCCTCGCGCTTTGGCAGTACACGCCATGCTGCATTACCATTACGAGTGCGTCGGTCAACAGGTCGAGCGTCACCGCCAGTCTGCCCGCTAACAGACCCATCTCGAATTCGGAACGCTCCAACTCGTCCTTGTGGTCTGTGAAAACGGATGTGGATCTCATTCTTGAAACCCAGTATAGCTGGGCGAGCGAGAACCCGGCATAGCCGGGCGATAAGATAGAAACAGCGATGAAGTACCTGGCCCTCTTCCTTTTTTGCGTGCTGTGCTCCGCCCAGGACGGACCGGCGCGCATGCATGCTAAACGCCTGGCACGCGACCTGGCGCTCAACACCGATCCCAACTCCAGCTTGTGGCGCAATGCGCCGTCGGTCTACTTCGACCACGGTTCGCAAAACGAACTCGTGCCCGGGCACCGCACTCAAGTCATTGCCCGCTGGACCCCGAAGGCCATCTATTTCCTCTTCGTGTGCCCCTACGAAGAGCTGTATATGAAACCCTCGCCGGACGCCGTGAAAGAGACCAACCTGATGTGGGACTACGACGTCGCCGAGGTGTTCGTGGGCGCGGATTTCGAAAAAATCTGGCAATACCGCGAATTTGAGATCTCGCCGCAGGGCGAATGGGTGGATCTGGACATCGACCGCAAAGCGCCCAAGCCGGAGGGCGGCTGGCTGTGGAATTCGGGCTTCGGCCACGCCGCGCGCATCGATGCGGCCAAGAAGGTCTGGTACGCGGCCTTCAGCATTCCGGTGAAATCGATCACCGATAAGCCGGCCGCCGCTGGGACGGAATATCGCGTCAACCTGTACCGCATCCAAGGCCCACCCCCGAATCGGAAGTCGATCTGCTGGAGACCCACAGGGGAGCCGAGTTATCACGTGCCGGAGGCCTTCGGGTTGCTGCGGCTGGAGGAATAATCGCAATGGGAACGGAAGGCAACCTGCGCATTTCGCAGGTCGGCTTACGCGGCATCGTGGGACCGGGACTGACCGCCGCGCACGTGCTCGATTTTGCCGCGGCGTTCGGGACGTTCCTCGATGCGCCGGGCAAGATCGTGATCGGACGCGACCCGCGTGCGAGCGGCATCATGATCCGCGAAGGAGTCATCGCCGGTCTGCTATCGACGGGCCATGACGTGATCGACCTCGGCGTGGTCTCCACGCCTGTCATCCAACACGCCATCGTCAGAATCAATGCCGCGGGCGGCATCTCGATTGGCGCGAGCCACAACGCCGCCGAGTGGAATGCGCTGAAGTTTCTTGGCCCGCAGGGTTCGTATCTCGCCACTGGTGAGTCCGGCGAGTTGCTGGACATCTACCACCTGAAGAAGTTCGCCTTCGTTGGTCACGAGTCGGTCGGCAAACTCCAGATCGATCGCACCGCCATGGACCTCTACCTGGACGATCTGGCGAAGAACTTCCCGCTCGAACGGCTGAAGAAGTTCAAGATCCTGGTGGACTGCACGAACGGCCTTTCGGCGCTGCTGCTGCGGCGCATGAAGGAACGCTTCGGCCTGAACTTCGTGCTCTTCAACGAACGGCTTGAAGGCCGGTCGTTTGTCCACGAGCCGGCCACGAACCGCAAGATGGTGGAGCTGCAACTCGCTCCACTGATGAAGCACGTGGGCGCAGACGCAGGCTTCCTTTTCGATATCGACTCAGACCGTGTGGCGCTGGCCACGGAGACCGGACAGGCGGTGAGCGAAGAGATGGTGATGGTGCTGCTGGCCGACGAGTTCCTGGAACGCGGACCGGGCAAGATCGTGATCGCCAACGTCTCCACGACCGGACTGCTCGAAGAGGTGGCCGCGCGCCATGACGGTCGTGTCGAGCGCATCGCGGTGGGCCGCCAGGCAACCATCGACGCCCTGCAGTCCTTCCGCCCCGAGCAGATCGCCATTGCGGGCGAAGGCACGGGCGCCATCATGATTCCCCAGTTCCGCTACGTCTACGACGGCATCGCCGCCATGCTCGCGATCCTGGAGCGGATGGAGCGCAAGGGCCAGACGCTCTCCCAACTGCTGGGCAGCTATCCGCGCTATTCGATCCTGAAGGGCGTCGTGAGGCTGGAAACCCACAAGATCCCCGAAATGCTCTTTGCGCTGGAGCAGTTCTATCCCGACGCGAAAAGGAACACGACCGACGGACTGCGGCTGGATTGGATCAACCGCTGGGTACACGTCCGCGTCAGCCAGACCGAGCCGATCGTGCGCGTCATTTGCGAGCAGCAGGGCGACGAGCCGCGGCGACTTTTCGACGAAACGATGGAAATCGTGAGGAGCTACTGCGCATGAGCCGCGTGCATCAACTCAAGATCGGAGTCTCCGGCATCCGCGGCGTGGTCGGCGACTTCCTGACCCCGAATCTCGCTTGCGCGTTCGCTCAGGCTTTTGGCACTTATGTTGGACAGGGCCGCGTCGTGCTCGGCCGCGATACGCGCTCGACCGGCGAGATGCTGGAACACGCGGTTACCTGCGGTCTGCTCGCGGCGGGCTGTGAAGTGGTCAAGGTAGGCATCGCGCCGACGCCGACCATCCAGATCTACGTCTCCGAGACACATGCCCAGGGTGGCATCGCGATCACCGCGTCACACAATCCGCCCGAATACAACGCGCTCAAACTGTTCAATCGCGAAGGCCTGTTTTTCAACCAGTACGAGCGCAGCGAGCTGCTCGACCTTTATCACCAAAGCGATTTTCATCGCGCGACGAACGCAGAAATCCGCAGCGTCTCGGTCGATTACGACACGGCGCCCGAGCGGCATATCGCGCGCGTGCTGAAGAACGTCGACGTGGAGCGCATCCGCAAGCGCCACTTCAAAGTCGCGCTCGACGGCGTCAATGGCGCCGGCTCGCTGATGAGCGTTCACTTTCTCCGCGACGTGCTGAACTGCGAACTGCACGCCATCTCGGTGGACCCGACGAAGCCGTTCCCTCGCGAGGCCGAACCGAGGCCCGAGGTGCTCGACGACCTGCGTGCGCTGATGAAGGAGTGCGGCGCCGACATCGCCTTCGCGCAGGATCCGGATGGCGACCGTCTCGCCGTGGGCGACGAGACTGGTTTCATCCTCGACAACGACGAGGTGCTGGCGATGGCCGTCGATTGCGCGCTGCACCGCGTTAAGGGGTCCGTGGTGGTGAACCTCACGACCTCGTCGGTCATCGACGAAGTGGCGCACCGCTACGGCTGTCCCATTTACCGCTCGCCCGTGGGCGAGGCGAACGTAGTCGACCGGATGCGCGCGGTAGGCGCGGTGATCGGCGGCGAGGGCACGAACGGCGGCATCATCTTCCCGGCCGTACACTATTGCCGCGATTCGTATATGGGCATGGCGTTTCTGCTCGACCGCATGGCTGAAACGGGCAAGACGCTCAGCGCGCTGGCTGCCACGCATGCGCCCTACTACCGGCGTCTCGAGAAATTCACGTTCGAGTACGGCCGGCTGGGACCGATCATGCAGGAGTTGGAGTCCATCTTCACTGGCGCTCAGCTCGATCGCACGGACGGGCTGAAACTGATTTGGCCCGACGCCTGGCTGCACGTGCGCTCCTCGAACACGGAACCCGTGTTGCGTCTCGCGGCGGAAGCACGCTCGCCGGAGCGGCTGGAAGAGATCTACGCGCGCGCGGAGCGTGTCGTTAACAACAGCTAGCCGGATTTGCGGCCTTCGCTCTGTGGCGCACGCTTTAGCGTGCCGTGGTGGCATTCATGCCACCATGCCGGATGGCGAGATGAATCTCGCCACAGCACGCTAAAGCGTGCGCCACAACTCAATGCGCGGACGAACTACTTCTTTGCCGGCGTTGCGGCCGGAGCCTTCTTCGCCACACCGGGTTTGGCGGCGGGAGCGGCAGGCGGGAAGAGCGGAGCTTCCTTGCCATCCAGCCAGCGTTCAAAACTGACCTTCTTGATGACAACCGGCGTGTTCGGCCGGCCCTCGCCGTTCTTGGCAACGTGCGTGATCTGGCTCACCAGCTCCTGGTGCTCCACCACCTGGCCAAAGATCGGGTGCAGTCCGTTCAGGTGTGGCGTCGGCACTTCCGTGATAAAAAACTGGCAGCTTCCCGTGTGCGGACCGGCATTGGCCATGGCCAGACGGCCCGGCTGGTCGAACTTGAGCGACGGATCGAACTCGTCTTTGATGACGTCCGTGCCGCCCATGCCTGTGCCCGTCGGATCGCCGCCCTGGATCATGAAGTTTTCAATCACACGGTGGAAGATCAATCCGTTGTAAAGCGGACGGCTGACGCGTGCGTGGGTCTTGGGATCGGTCCAGGGCTTACGCCCCAAGGCGAGGTTCACGAAGTTCTTTACGGTGATGGGCGATTCCTTGTCGAAGAGTTTCAACGTGATGTCGCCCATTGATGTCGAAATGGTCGTGTACAACCCGTCGGGGCGGGGCGTTTTCGGCGCGGCGGGCGCCTTGGCAACCGCCGCCGCCTTCTTGGCCGGCGCCTTGGTGGGGGCCTTCGCGGCAGGGGTCTGCGCGAGCACCGCAAGGCTCAAGAGCGATACGCTCAAAACGGATACGAAAGTCCTCATAGTGCCAGCTTAGTACACTCCGCCGGCTACAAAATCGTGCCTCTTGAATGGCGGAACGATCCCGTCACCCGGCACTCACGCAAACGAAAGCTTCATTCGCTATTGCCGATTGAAGATGCCCATTCCTAACCATTCTCCATCGGGCGAACCGCCCCTGTTTAGCGGCAGAGTTATCCGATGCGGGATGAGCCTGAAGGGGCGAGCTGGCCGATGATGCAGGTGGATGACATTTCAGGTGCAGCAAGCCGAGCAGTTGAGCATGGAGCAGATGGAGGAGTTTTTGCGGGGCAGACGCCGGATGGAGTTCAAGCCTGAAGGCCAAGCCAAGGTCTATCGTTTGATCGAGCGGGCGCTTCGCCACGTTCCACGTAGACCACAGTTTCGGGCAGACTCTGGACGGGCTGATAGTCGTCGACCTGACCGGGACTGAGCCAAAGTTCCTGGAGCGTTACCTCGGGAAGGTGGGCGCTGCCGGTTTCCTCGCCCACCAGAAGAAATGCGGAAACCCGGAGTCTGAATTACCAGCGGGACGCGACCGAAGAAGCTCACGTGCGCGCGGAGAGAACAGACTCAGCGCCCCGGCTGAGCGATCAGGTAAGACCCCGAGAAGATCGCTTCGAAAATAGAGGGCCGCTTCGCCGTCCAGCCGAAGAAGCGTGCAGCTTTGGTGGAAGCGACTTTCTGGTCCATGGCCATGCAATCGGCCACCAGGCCGAATCTCGCTCTGGCCTGGGGAAGCGGCAATCGCTCTACTTTTCCGTCGATACCGCATGCCTTGGTCACGGCCAACGCGATCTTGCGCAGCGGCTGCGGCATTCCTCCGCAGGCCACGAAAAGCTCTCCGGCCGCCGGATCCGCCACGGCGTGAGCGTAGAGATCGGCGAGGTCTTCCACGTGGATCGAGGACCAGTGATTCTCTCCGTCGCCGGGGATAGTCACCTTGCCGTCCGTGAGCGCCTGATGGAACATCATGCCCACGAACCCGCCTCCACGGCCGAAGACCATTCCTGGGCGCAGGATGACCGGGGCCACGTCGCGCGACTTCGACTCCAGAACCAGTTCCTCCACTGCGGGACGCCAGGTGACGATTGCGGCTGGGCGCAACATCGAGACTTCCCCGGCAACCCGGCCCTGCGTGTCGCCGTAAACCCAAACGCCGCTGGTATAGACGAAGGGCTTGCCTGAGCCGGCCAGCGCATCGAGCATCGCTGCCACGGCCGCGCGATCCACCGCGCCGGCGTCCGCTCCGCCGGCCATGGCGGTGTGGATGACGCCATTGGCGCCCGCGGCCGCGCTCCTGAGCGAGGAGAGATCCGTCAGGTCGCCGGATATCGCCTCGTAGCCTAGCGTTTCAACGACCGCTCTCTTTTCAGGGCTGCGCACCAGAGCGACGACATGATGGCCATTGGCCTGCAAAGTCTCGCAAACCGCCGAACCAATGTAACCGGTCGCGCCCGTTACCAGAATCCGCATTGAAGACCATCCACCCCCACTCGACGCTGAGTTTAGCAAGTAGAGCGCCCTGGCGATTCTGTTGTGTCCATTCGGATCAGCACAGATCTCTCCATGAGCGGCAGACCGTTCACCCCAAGGTCGGAAATCGACCACCCGCTCCCCAGCACAGAACCGCGAACGGCAGAGAGCGGTCACGTAACGGGCGGGTGACCGCTCTCTGCCCTTCACGGTTCTGTGCTTGTAATCTGGCGCCAACCAGGATCTGCGCGCCATCCTCGCGAGAGAGTGGATGGCTAGCGCAGCCACTCGTCGAGGGACGCCGCGACAAAATCGTCGTCCGTCAATTCAGGATAGAGCGAGCAGACGCGATCGAGATCCTCGGCCTGACCGGGCGAGAGATCTTCCTCGGGATCTAAACACCAGCGGCCAGCCAGGAGGCCCTGCCGGCGCAGGATCTCGTGGATGCCCGCAATGCAGCCGCGGAACGAGTGAGCAGGATCGAAGAGGGCCGCGTTGGCGTCCGTGGTCTGAGCGGCCAGCGTCAAGAGATCAGGTGGAATCGGAGAGTTGGAGTCGGCAATGGCCCGCAGGCGGGCCAGCAGTTCGACGGCTTTTCGCGTCCACACCGCCCAGTGGCCGAGCAGTCCACCCCGGATCCTGAGAGGCTCGCCGCCAACGCGGAATCCGGTCAGCAAGTCGACGACGATATTGTCGTCGTTGCCGGTGTAGAGAGCGATCTCCCGGGCCCGGCCCGAGAGCGCCACGGCGCGCACGACGTCAAGCGTCTGGTAGCGGTTGAACGGGGCCATCTTGATGGCGACCACGTTCTCGATCTCCGCGAACGAGCGCCAGAACTCGAACGGCAGCAGGCGTCCGCCGACGCTTGGCTGCAGATAGAATCCGATGACCGGAATGATAGAAGCCACGGCTCGAGCGTGGGCCAGGAGTTCTTCGACCGAAGCATTCTTCAGCGCGCCGAGGCTGAGCAGGCCGGCATCATAGCCGAGAGAGCGGGCGAGTTCCGCTTCGGCGGTTGCCTGCGACGTTGGCCCGCAGATGCCGGCGATCTTCAGCGCCGTGCTGCCGCGCATTTCGTCGGCCGCGAGTTCGAGCACTGGGCGGAACAGGCCGTAGCGCGGCTCGCGAATTGCGAACTGCGTGGTGTGCACGCCTACGGCGATGCCGCCCGATCCGGCTGCGAGGTAATAGCGGGTCAAAGCGCGCTGACGCCGCTCATCGAGCTTCCTGTTCGCATCCAGTGCGAGCGGATGGGCCGGGATCACCAGGCCTTGGAAGAGCCGTTCGCGCAGCGTCATCAGAATTTTCCATCCCGTGTTTGAAAGTGCGTGGGCTTGTTCAGCGTCGGCCCGCCGCGAGCGATCCAATCCGCCGTCCAGTCGATGATGCCGTTGGGCGTGACAGAGGGGTAGCCGAAGAGCTGCTGCACCTTGGACGCATTGCTGGTCAGGGCGTTGGGCGATTCCACGCCTTGCCACACGGGCTGCACGTTGAAGTGTGCCGCGAAGCGCTCGGCAATGTAGCGCACAGGGAGTGTCTCCGGACCGGTCAGGTTCAGCACGAGCGGAGGCGTCTGGCAGTGGGCGAACGAACGCAGGCAAACCGAATTCGCGTCGCCCTGCCAGATCACGTTGACCACGCCCATGCGCAAGTCGACAGGCCGGCCTTCCTTCACGGCCAACCCGATGTCGAGCAAGACGCCGTATCGCAATTCAACGGCGTAGTTCAGCCGCAGCAGCGCGACCGGAGTGTGCCAGCGGTCGGAGCCGTATTCGAACATGCGTTCGCGACCCAGGGCCGATTGCCCATACTCGCCGACCGGCGCGACGGGCGTCGTCTCGATTGCTCCGCCCTGTTCGATCGGACGCAGCGGGTAGACGTTGCCCGTGGAGAAAGCCACGATGCGCGAAGCGCAATAGCGCTCGGCAACCAGGCCCGGGAGGAAGGTATTCATCGCCCACGTGGAATGCTCCGCGCCCGTGGTGCCAAACTTCTTTGCGGCCATGAAGATCACATTCGGTACGTCGGGCAGCGCGGCCAGCGCGCCGGTGTCGAGCAGGTCGCTTTGGATTGTCTCGACCCCCGCCGACTCCAGCTCTCGCGCCAGGCCCCCGTTAGAGAAGCGAGCGACGCCAATGACCCGCTTGCGGATGCCGGCCAAATCGATCGCCCGCCGCGCGCGCCTGGCGAGGCTAGGCCCCATCTTGCCACCGACTCCGAGGATCAGCAGATCGCCTTCGAGTGACCGCATCGCGGCGACATCCTTTTCGCTCGGCAGCGACAAGAGGTCTTCGAGTTGTTCCACCGTTTCGATCACAGGGCGCTCCTAGTCCAAACCTATCCAAGTTCAAATCCGGCCGCGGCGTAGACCAGTTCGGGGTGTTCGGCGATGGCAGGTCCAAGGCGCATCCGCACGAGCCGACGGACTGATTGAAACCCGAACTGCCGGGCGAGTTCGAGCCCCGGCGCGTGATCCGGAAAAACATCCCACATCCATGATCCCTCTGCCTGCGCCAGGCATCCGGCAATCAGGCCACGCGCGGCATCCTGGGTGCGCGCCACGCAAGGGCCGAGGTAGTTTGCGACGCGGCCCGGTCCCGAAAGGGCAAAGCCATTCTCCGTCACCAGAGGCGTGGAAGCGCAGCCGGAAGCCGCGGCAGCGGATCGGCCAGGCTCGGCCAGCAGCCTGAGCAGGCGCATGCGGTCGACGCCAAACGCAGCATAGTCGAGACCGGCAAGCGACTCGAGTGGAACACTCAATGCGGTGTCAGCGTTCGCGTGGCAACTGCCATTCCAAGTCCAGCGTTCGATGCGCCGCTCGGCGACAAACCCAAGCTTTTCGTAAATCGGCTGGCCCTGATCGGTTGCGTCCAGTTTGACGGTTTCGATGCCCAGCGCTCCGGCCACTTCAAGTGCGTGCGTCACCAACTGGCTCGCCAGCCCCCTGTGCTGATAGTCGCGTCGCGTCAGTACCATCCCCAGCCAGGCGAGACCACGGCCGTATGGCAACAACGTAGCGGTAGCTGCCAGGCAGGCGTCCAACTCGATGCCGAAGCAGGTCTGAGGCGCGAGGTCGAGCAATCTCTGCCAATCCGCGGCAGTCTGGTTCCAACCCGCGGGCGAGGAGAGCTCGAGCGCTTGCGATAGGTCGGAGCTGGTGAGTAGGCGTAGCGTCATGCGTGGGGCTGCACCTGCAATCATAATCCGTCCAGCCATCCGCTCTGAAAACAGCGGCGCCGCGTTCGCCTGTGAGGCCGCTCCCGCTTCGAAGCAATTTCGGATGAGGCGCCAATTTGAATGACAATTGCTTTATGAACGGTGCGGAGTGTTTGCTGAGAACGCTGGTCTCGAATGGCGTGGATATCTGCTTCATGAATCCGGGGACGTCCGAGATGCAGTTTGTCGCGGCGCTGGATCGCGTGGGCGGCATGCGGCCCATCCTGTGCCTGTTTGAAGGCGTCTGCTCGGGAGCCGCGGACGGCTACGCCAGGATGACGGGACGCCCCGCTGCAACGCTGCTCCACCTGGGACCGGGTCTCGCGAACGGCCTGGCGAACTTCCATAACGCCCGCAAAGCACGGTCGCCGATTGTGAGCATCGTGGGTGAGCATTCCACGCAACACCAGAGCTACGATGCTCCTCTCAGCGCCGACATTGCTGCGTTCGCGAAGAGCGTCACCAGCGAAGTGCGGACGGTCGCCACAGCCCACGAAATCGGCGCGGATGCGTCGGAGGCGATCGCGGCAGCTTTGCGTCCTCCGGGACAGACGGCGATGCTCATCGTGCCGGCCGACTTCTCGTGGAGCGAGGCTGGCTTGCCGGGACCAGTTGTGCCACGACCAATTCAGAAGGTCCCGGGAAACGACCGCGTGCATGAACTGGCCCTCCGGCTTCAGTCCGGCGCGGCCGGCCTGCTGCTCGGCGGAAGGACGCTCACCCGGCGCGGGCTGGAGGCCGCCGCACGCCTGGCAGGCGCGACCGGAGTGCGAGTGTTCGCGGACCGCAACGCCGCACGGATGGAGTCTGGCAGTGGACGCTTCCAGCCGCAGCGGATTGCCTACTTTCCCGAGCAGGCGGCGGCTCAGTTGAGCGGGCTCGAGGACTTGATTCTCGTGGAGGCGAAAGCGCCTGTCTCGTTCTTCGGCTATCCGGACCAGCCGAGCTTCCTCGCGCCAGCGGGTTGCCGGATCCACACGCTCGCGGAACTGGACGAAGACGGCACGGCCGCGCTAGAAGCTCTGGCCGCCGAACGCAAAGCTGCCGCTTCGCCTTTGCCGAGGCAGCAGCATGTCGCGGCAGGCTGGGCGGCAGAGAGCGCGCTGACTCCGGATACCGCGGGTGCGATCGTCGGTGCGCTGCTGCCGGACGACGCCATCGTTTCCGACGAGATGGTCTCGGCCTCGGCAGCCGTCTGGCCGCATCTGGCGCAGGCCGCGCCGCACGATTATCTGCCGGTCACGGGCGGGTCGATCGGGCAAGGACTGCCCGTCGCGCTGGGCGCCGCGATTGCATGCCCCGGTCGCAAGGTGGTGGCTCTGGAGGCCGACGGCAGCGGCATGTACACGCCGCAGACGCTGTGGTCGATGGCGCGCGAAAACGCGGACGTCACGGTTGTGATCTTCGCGAACAACCGTTACCGGATTCTCGACATCGAGATGCAACGCACCGGCGCGAGCGGGTTCGGCCCGGTCGCGGAATCGATGATTGACATCGGCCGGCCGCAAATCGATTGGGTGAGACTGTCCGAAAGCTTGGGCGTGCAGGCCGCGCGTGCAGAGACGGCCGGAGAGTTCGGGAGCGCATTCCGATCGGCCTTAGCGGTGCGCGGGCCTCGCCTGATTGAAGCCCGGATTCAGGATTGACGCTCCCGGAGGCCCGGACTGATCTGTTACCCATCTTGCCGGCCGTTCCCGGCGCCCCGGCGTGACCGCCTGCCTGATAGGAACGCGGCAACCGGGACGACTATCGCCATAAGTAGCCATGACCCGAGGGGCACGAGAAGGAACCTGGCGGCCGGCGTCGACCTTGGGGGCCTCAATACAACATCCCCGTAGAGGGCCACAGAACTCAGCGCGAGAACCAGCATCAGGCTATGCAGCGTCGTACGGGTCATCACCGCCCAACGCTTCGAAGCCACGCCGGCCCACAGGAGGGCCATGAACGGGGAGAGTACCCAAACTGCAAAGAGAACCATCAGGACCGGGGAAGGGTTATGATGACCTACCCAGAGCGTAATGCCAAGCGAGCCCCCGGCCCCAGCCACCACCGCGGTGAACGCCACTCTGCGCAGGAGGCCACGGAACCCACCCGCAAGCCTTCCCGGGCTTGCTCCAGCGGTCATCTCGTTAGGGCCATCAATGCTCATTGAATTCTCCTGGCGCCCAACGAGTATAAACCAGCGCGACCTCGCAAATGCATCTGGAAGACTCGCCAGTTCATTTCCCCGACGTATCCACTTGAGCATTTCGTGCCGGGGCTTGGAAGCGTACCGCGCTGGCAGCTTGCACTCGAAGTCGTCGCTGCCGCGGCAAGAAGAGGTGTCAATCAACGCAGTGCCCGTCCCTGGGAGCGCCGATCTCCAGATCGGCTCTGTTCAACGATTAGCCGTGCTTTTGGAGAGTTTTAAGCCAGAAACGCTCGCGTGAGAGGAACGGTGTAGAATCGTTCGTCACAAAGCAAAGTGCGTGAAGCTCGGAATTCTGGAGGTCCGATATGCAATCTCCATGGCTTACTTTTCTCGCGTTGCCGCTGCTGGCCGCGCCGGCAGAGGTTGTTCTGCGCAGCCGCGTGGAGGCATTCAAAGGCAGCGGGGACTGGCGGGAGACGCAGATTCACTACCGCCTCGATCCAGCTCGCACCGCGTTGGTGCTGTGCGACATGTGGGATCGACACTGGTGCAGCGGCGCCAATTCGCGGGTGGCTGTGCTGGCGCCCCGGATGCAAACCGTGGTGGAAGCTGCGCGCAAGAGCGGCGTCCTGATCATCCACGCTCCGTCGGACACGATGGATTTCTACAAGGACTATTCGCAGCGGCAGGCCATCCTGCAGATCGCACATAGCGAGCCGCCCGCGCAGAAGCTGATCGACGCCCCGCCTCTGCCCATCGATGACTCGCGCGGCGGATGCGATACCGAAGGCGATCGCGAATACAAGGCCTGGACGCGGCAGCATGCGGCGATACGCATCGACGGGCAGGATCTGATCTCCGATCACGGCGCGGAGATCTACAATGCGCTGCAGGCGCGCGGCATCGACACATTACTCGTCGCCGGCGTACACACGAACATGTGCATCCTGAACCGCTCGTTTGCCATCAAGCAGATGACGCAGTGGGGTGTGAGGTGCATCCTGCTGCGCGATCTCACCGACGCCATGTACAGCCCCAAGGACCGGCCTTACGTCAGCCACGAGGCAGGCACGGAACTCGTGATCCAGCACATCGAGAAATACTGGTGCCCGACGGCGCTCTCTTCCGACGTGTTGCGTGCGCTGAAGACCGCCGGGCAATGAGCACGGTCCCGTCCGTTGTCAGCTTGCTGCGCGGGTACCCAGCTTCAGCGTCTCCCGGCAGTATTTGAGACTTCGCTCCAGGTCGAGCCGCTGCTGCTCGCGCAAAGCAGCCACAATCGCTTCATCCTTTTCGCCGGGTCCGCCGATCACCATCGGCCCCAGATAAGGGCGCCCCTTTTTCACCAGAGACAGGAAGCGCGCGAAATCGGGAGCAGGCAGTTTGCGGAAGCCGTTCCACCATGCGTCTTCGAGGTAGGGAAGCATCTGCGGCGGCCGTCCGGTGATGATCTCCAGCAGAATGCTTTTGCCTGGGCAAAGCCGCCGGTAGAGGTCCACAACGTCCGGCAGGTTTACGGAACCGTCGCCCATCGCCACCCATTGGAAGGCCGCGCCACGCGGATGCTCGAACAGAGCCGAATCGCGAAAGTGGCTGGTCTCGACATAGGGCGCGAGAACCTCCAGTGTGAGCGCTGGGTCCTCCATGACCCACATCGGATTCCCGCTGTCATAGTTCACGCCAACCAGGTCCGCACCCGCGGCTTCGATCAACTGGCGCAGCTCGCGCGCGGTCAGGTCGCCGTGATTCTCGATGGCGACTTTTAGACCGCGGTCCATCAGGCGGGCGCGCGCGCCCCGCAGACCCTTGAGCGTACTCTCGATATGCGCCTCAATGGGCAGCTTGGCGTGGCGGTCGGTGGGCGCGCCGATGAAGACTCGAAAGAACTTCAGGCCGAGTTCGTTCACCACGGAGGCATTGCGGGCGAGATACTGTTCGGGCGACCCGTTAACGGGATTCCACGCTGGCGTCGTAGGACAGATGCAGCCCGCGCCCACGCTAAGCTCGATGCCTTTCCGCGCGGCATAGTCCCGTACCTTCCGCAGATGCTCCGGTTCGAGGCTTTCAAAATCGCCGGGGATGGAGAGTTGTACGGCGTCAAGCTGGAGGGATACCGCGTAGTCGATGTGCTGTAACGCCTGCCAGTGCAGGTCGCGAATAGAGTACGCATCGTAACCGAGCCGGACTTTGCCGGCGCTCGTCGATTCGGGCCGTGCCGTTTGGGTAGCGCCGGATTGCCAAGCTGGCAGCGCCGCCGCGGCGCCCAGAAACTCACGTCGTCTCATCCCGCCATTGTATCGGCAAGGGAGGTGTGCCGCGGCGGGGCTGCGCGCGTGCCCCACGAGACCGGGTCCAATGGATCCGGGAGGCTCGGGAGAAAGCGCCGTCCGCTCCGGTCTACGCGCTCCCGGAGGGATAAAAGAGCCGCTCGATGGTGGAGAGCAACTCCGTCGCGTCGATCGGCTTTTGAACGTAGGCGTCCATGCCGCTCTCCAGGCAGCGCTCCCTGTCGCCGCTCATGGCGTGTGCGGTAAGAGCGATGATCGGCGTTCTGTTAGCACTCCATTCCTCGCGCTCACGAATGGCGGCCGTCGCTTCGAAGCCGTCCATTTTCGGCATCTGGACGTCCATCAGAACCAGATCGAAGTGCTGCTGGAAGAACTCGTCCACGGCTTTCTTGCCGTTATCAACGACGACCACGGAATACCCGGCCTTCTCGAGGATGCGCTGCGCGACGCGCTGGTTGACTGCGTTGTCTTCGGCAAGCAGGACCTTCAGCCTCAGACCACCCAGGCGCTGGCCGGAACCCTGTTCGGACACCCGGCTTGACGCCTGATCCGCGCCCGTCGCGGACTCTTCGACTACCTGGCAAAGGGCGCTAAAGAGCTCCTGGGACTTGGACGGTTTCAGGACGTGGCGGTTGATTCCCAAGCTCTTGCAATGCAAGGCATCGCCCTGCGTGCTGGCCGACGAAAGCATGAGCGTCCGGGGCGGATAGAACGGCCAGCGCGTCTTCATCTGGCGCACGAATTCGAAGCCGTCCATCCCGGGCATGTGGCAGTCCGTGATGATCGTGTCGAACTCGTACTCACTACGCTCCAGGATGCCCAAAGCTTCGACGCCGCCGCCGGCGAGCGTGGGCAGGATCTGCCACGAACGAAGCTGGCGTTCCAGAATCAGGCGGTTGGTCGTGTTATCATCCACGACCAACGTAGTCAGCCCGGCAAGCTCGCTGCCATTTCTGTGAGTGGGATGCTGCGCCGGGCTTTGGCTCAAGCCGAACCGCGCGGTGAAGTGAACCGTGGTTCCTTGCCCCGTCTCGCTATCCAGCCAGATCCGGCCGCTCATCATGTGCACGAGATGGGATGAGATGGAAAGTCCAAGCCCAGTGCCCCCAAACCTGCGAGTCGTGGTTCCGTCGGCTTGCCGGAATGGCATGAAAACGAGTTGCTGCTTGTCGGCGGCAATCCCGATGCCGGTGTCTCGCACGGAGAAGAGAAGCGTTCGCGCAAACTGGTAGGACTCTTCATCTCCTACAGCCTCCGACCGGTCGACTTGTACACTCAGAACGACTTCGCCGGTTTCCGTGAACTTGACACCATTGCTCACCAAATTGACGACAATCTGGCGCAGCCTCATTGGATCGCCGGCCATGATCTCGGGCACGTCGTCAGCCACGTCGCAAGCCAGCTCCAATCCCTTCTCATGAGCGCGCGGGCATACCACCCGCATCGCGTCGACCAGGCAGTCGCGCAGGTCGAAATCAATCAACTCGATATCCAACCTGCCCGCCTCGATCTTCGAGAAATCGAGAATGTCATTGATGACCGCCAGCAGACTCTCGCCGGAACTCTTCACCAGGCTGAGGTACTCCGTCTGCTCCGCGGTGAGCGCAGTGCCGAGAGCGAGTTCCGTCATGCCGATCACGCCGTTAAGAGGAGTTCGGATCTCATGGCTCATGTTCGCCAAAAACTCACTCTTCGCCCGGTTGGCGGCCTCAGCCTCTTCCTTGGCGGCGCGCAATTCCCGGGTTCTCACCTTTACCTGCCCTCGCAGCACGAGCACCCAGACCGAAGTCGCGACAATCAGGAAGAGCAATCCCAGGCTCAGCCGAAGGGCCCTTCGGCCGTTCCACCATGGCGCGGACTTGAGGACGGTCACATCCTTCGGGGAGCGAATGAGCAGATTGAGCGTAGTCGGCAACTGAACCCGGGAGGTTGGATCCACCCCGATCGAACTGATGCCCCGAACCCGTAACAGGCTGCCCGGCTCCAGTTTCCCAATCGCCCAAGCATCCTGAAGGCGTGCGGTAATAAGCCGTGAGGCAGATTGCAGGATCAGCGCATGTTCGAGCGGGTTGGCGTTTTCATCCACCAGATAGGCGTCGAACTCGACCAATTCCGCATCGAGCCCCAGATCCAGGATCTGCTCGGGATCCACGCGCACCGGCTTAGGTGGCGGGCCCGATTTCCGCTTCGTCACGACTGCGTGATCGATAATGGGACTATAGTCGCCTTGCCGCGGGAAGCCCAGCAATTCGACCTCGTCGCCCTCTTTGAGCTTGACGGGACGGTGATGCTCGATCAACACCGCGCCTGTTGAATCGCGGACGTACGTGGGCCCTTGGGAGTGGCTATCCAGCACGACGCCTGCGATTCGGACGGCATGCCCTCCGGACTCGCCGGGTTTGAACTGAAGAAGGTCTCCGATCGGGCTGACCGGCATTTGCGCCAGGTCCGGCGCCGCCTTTTCAACGCGAACGAATTCTGGCCCGGGGACGAACACCTCAACCGCCAAGAGCTGCCGCCGGGAATTGAAACGGCTGCCGCACGCGCCTCTCAGCCGCACCGTCGCGTTCCGCAGTGAGGACGCGAAGGCAAGCGACGAGCGCAGGCGGACTTTGTAGTGATGGTCGCCGAGGGTGGCATCCAGCGCGAACTGGCCCTGATCGGGCGAAATCGATTCAACGATTCCATCCAGTTCCACCCAAGTGCTGTCCGCCGCGCCGCGAAGAATGTCCTCCATCGAGGCCTTGAAGGGCGACGGCAACGGGCCCTTACCCAGCGGAGTGATTCGCGAAGCGAGGACAGACGGAGCGAAATCGCCGGGCTCGCTCACGCCGTCAATCTCGACCTCAGTCCCCGCGTCCAGAGGGCCAGCAAGAGAGACAGGCGGATCAACGAAAATGCCCCCTTCGTGGTCCTGCAAGAAAAGCAGGCGCTCGATCTCATCGAAATAGGTCACCACGCCGGATAGCTTCACCGGGTAACCCCGGCCGGCTTCCGCGACGCTCAGATTGCGAATCCTGGAGGTGCTTCGGAGCACGGGCAAAGCCTGCGGCCCGGATTCAACAACACTCGCGCCAATCTGCGAGCAATGATTCAGCACGATTCTGTCGTTCTCAAATTCGACGAACCCCGTCAGGTCCACCGGTTCGGAGTCGCCGGGAGACAGGAACGCAGCGTCGTGCAGCACGATGCTTCCCGTGCCGTCGGTCAATGTCCCATCGGAGTTTCCGGACGTTCGGATCGACTTGCCGACCAAGCGGACGCGATGCTGTGGAAGCTGGCCGGGACCCAGGCCGAGAACGCTTCCCACGGAAACAACGGGCAGCGCCGCCGGCTCTTCGGCGTTCCGCTCCACGTTGATGCTCCCGGGCCGGGTGATCCAGATTCGCACCGTGCTCGGCTTGCCCTCGGCGTCGTGAATGGAGTTCACCACCCCAACCACGCTGACTTCCGAGTCCACCAGCGACTTCCAGTCCGGACTGCTGGTCAGGAGCGATCGGAGTTGGACAGTCCCGTGACCGGTCCACAGGTCGATCGCGGTGCGTCCCGTCCACTGTTTCGAGACCGCGCGTACTACACCGCGCAGTTTCACCTGGCGGTACTCAAGCCGTCCAGCGAACAGATCGCCTTCTGTGGGAACAACCGGATTGGGCTCCGCGGCGTGGCCCAGCAACTTTACGCTGGCACGGGTGATGATCGGATCGGAGCCGCCCGCGGCCGAACCTGTCACCTCAACAAGTTGCCCCGGCTGTAAATCCTCGCCGTTCTCGGGGCACTCAACCCTGAGTCCGCCTGACGCATTTTCAACGATCAGGGTTCGATACTCGAGGTCGACCAGTGTGAGCACACCCCGGAATCGAACTTTGCGCGGGCCCGCGTCCTCCGCGCTGGCAGCGGAGCGAATCTGGCTAACCGTCGTGAGAACACCGTCGGTAGCATTCCGGCCACAACCCAACAAGCCGGCCAACAAGACCCATGCAGCCCACCGGATCATCGGGAAACCCGCGCGGCTCCGGTCAGCCGTCGTGCCGGTCGCGTGACAATTCCTGCCACCGTGACCTCCCACCGCGTTTACGTAGCGCTGTGTCATAACAAGGGAGCGCATCTTCGACCTTGTAAAATATCTGCCTAATCATACCTTGTGGACCCACCGGCGGGCTTAAACGATGTCGGCTTCATGTCCGGGGTCTCACCCGGCGGCTGATAGGCTGCAGCGCGCGCGAGCGGTCCGGGGACCAGGTTGTAGCTGGTTCTTATGTGGCGAATCGCAAGGACTGCCGCTTCCCTCCTGTCCCACGGGGATGCACAAAGGTCCAAAATAGGAGGCAGGATCCATGCATAAAGCAATTCTCGTTCAAACTAGGGGCATCGCCCTGATGTCAGCTTTCACGCTGCTGGTCATGTCTTTCTTCCTGGCGCCGCTTGCCGTTTCAGCCGCGCCTCCTGCGACTCAAAAGGGTCATATCGTCCGCGAGGATATTGAGTGGCTGGACGTCTGGTTTCCCAATACCAACAACCATGACCTGCCCCGCATCCTGCTCATTGGGGATTCGATCACCCGGGGCTATGGCCCGCGCGTGGAAGAAAATCTCAAGGGCGTCGCCTATGTCAGCCGCATGGCGACCTCAAAATCGCTCGGAGACCCGGCGCTGATGATGCAGGTCGCTTTGGTGCTCCAGGAGCAGTCCTTCGACATCATCCACTTCAATAATGGATTGCACGGGAAGGACTACACGCAGGAAGAGTACGCCGCCGCGCTGCCCATACTGCTGGCCGTCCTGCATCACTACGACCCGGACGCCCGGCTCGTCTGGGCCAGTTCCACGGACGTCCGCCAGAAGGATCATCTGGATGCCGTTAGCCCCGACACGGAACGCTCGGTCCAGCGCAATGCCGCCGCCGCCGCGATTGTGACGAAGAAAGATATTCCCGTCGATGACCTGTTCGCGCTGGTCAAGGGCCATCCCGAGTATCACGTGAACGATGGCGTGCACTTCAACGACGACGGCTATACTGTCCTGGCCGCCCAGGTGGCGAAGACGATCAAGGCGGTTCTGGACAGCCCCGGTTTCCACCCGAATCTTCACAAGGCTGAGTAACGCTCCGCCGCCTGGGATCGCCGATCTCCAGATCAGCACCGATTGCCGCGTCAGCGGCAACTCGATGCACTTCCTCACGGTCGTTCAAAAGAGCCGATCTGGAGATCGGCGATCCCAACACTCTATCGCGACACGGCGCGAAAGCCCCGGCTTGGCGACGGCTCGAAATAGCCCCGGCGGCTGGAGACGGTGTAGCCGGCCCGCCGCAAGGAGAGCTTCACTTCGTGGAAGCGATCACGAGTCGCGCTCAGTCCGTGCGGATAGTAGCCGATCAGGTATTGCGTGCGCAGGTCTCGCAGGATCTCCGCGAACGCTCCATCCAGGTCCTTTGTCGTGCCAGGAAAGAAAGTTCGTCCGCCGGTAGAGGCGGAGAGCGTTGTCAGCGCGTGCTCCCCGCCGGTGTTGCGGCCGGCGTCTTCGGCGACCGGCACGATGACGACCGAATAGACGACGGTGTCCGCGCTGTGTGCCGCCTCCAAGGCCTGCATGTAAGTGGTTTTCCCAAAAGTGTTGCCGCCGTCGCTGATGATCACCGCGACATGCCTGCCGTCGCGCGCCTTCAGGTCTTGCGCACCAAAGGTGATCGCATCGTAGAGCGCCGTCGCGCCTTCGCTATGGAGCCGGGTGAGTGCGCGCTCGATGCGCTCCACGCTGCGTGTCCAGGACGCCTCCAAAGTGACGTCGGCGTTGAAAGAATAGAGCGTCGCCGCATCGCCTGCGTTTCCAGCGTGGAACAGGGAGCGGACGAAGGTGCGCACGGAGTCGAGCTCCGTGCGGTGCTCGCGCTGCGTGGAAGCGCTGCAGTCGATCAACAGAGCCACGGAGAGCGGCTTCTCCGTAGTAGCTTCAAACACGGCTACCTCTTGAGCGACTCCGCTGTCGACGATCTGGAAATCGTCACGCTTGAGGTTACCGGCGAGTTTGCCTTCGCCGTCGCGCACCGTGGCGAGCATGCGCACCAGACGGACATCGGAGCGGAACAGCGGCGCATCGTCCTGGTTGGAGGTCGCGGACGGGTCCGGCTTGAATGGGACTGCCGGGGCGGGAGCCTGCTGTTTTGAGGGGGCTTGCGCTCCGGCTGCAGTCATCACGGACTTGGTTCGGGCACTCGGCTTCGGACGGGCGACACTCTGTGTGTCCGCCTCGAGAGGACCTTGCTGCGCGACGAACCGGGCGAAACCCAGCCCGGTTAACCAGAGCCCGATCAGGCCCCAAGCCGCCGCTCTCAAAGGCCTAAAACCGATTCGTCCCAATCACCCTCCACCCACACGGCGCCATCTTCAAAGTGCTCTTTCTTCCAGATCGGCACGAGTTTTTTCAGCCGCGTGATGCCCTCCGCACACGCTTCGAAGGCCGGTTTGCGGTGCGGTGCGGTGGCCACGATCGCCACGCTCGTCTCGCCGATCCCGACTCGCCCGAGACGGTGAACCATGGCGATGCGGTCAATCGCGAACGACGCGGCCAACTCGCGGCCGATCTGCGCCATGACACGAATCGCCATCGCTTCGTAGCATTCGTAATCGAGGTATAGAGTCGCCCGGCCCTTGGTGTTGTCGCGCGTGACGCCCTCGAAGGTGACCACCGCGCCATCCTGGCCTCGCAATAGCCTCCGGGCGATGCTGCGCGCGTCGATGGCCTGGCGGGTCAACGCAAAAAAATGTCCGGCTGGGTCCTCTACCACCTGGGTCCAAGGTTCCGCGCCCCCGCTTACCGGAGGCAGGAACGCGACCTCGTCATTTTCCTCAAGCCTGCGCAAGGGATCGCTGAATTCTTGATTTACCGCCATAACGAGCGAGGCGGCAATGCCGTCGAGGCGCGGAAATCGCGCGGCATAGTGACGAAGCAGCCCGGACACAGACTCGCCCGCCGTGACATCGGGGGAGTCCTGCGCGAAGCCAGTAATTTCCCTGGCAATGCCGAAAAAGAGCACGCGAACTTTCACTTTGCCTCATGCTACCAGACGCCTGCCGGATCATCAGGGTTGCGGTACGTGTTCCCGGATGAGATGTGGGGCGGCTTTCCAGCCCCAGCCTCCGCAGACGCGTCCTGGCTGACGTCCCGCGCGGCCGTGGAAATGTGCCGCGCGCCGGCAATTCCGCAAGCAGCCGGCTTGCAGCAGTCTGCTATTTCGCAATAGCCGCTGACTTCCGCAGTGCTTTCTGGTCCTTCCCTCCCTGGTGCAGCACCAGCCCCATCACTTCGCCCTTTTCGTTTCTGACGAATTCAACCTCGGCGTCGACCACCTTTAGGAAGAACTTCGCCTCCGACTCCGCGAAGAGCGGGAACTTGGGCTGTCCCGTCGCTTGTGTCATCAGTTGCTCGCCCTCCACGCTCATGACAATCTGAGCCGCCGGCGATATCTCGTACGTGCCGGCGTACTCCGCCAGAATCTTGGGCGAGACGGTGATTTCCTTCCGCTCGCTCGGGAGCAACACCGTTTCGCCGAACGCAACGGCCGCGACTTTCTTTCCGATCTCTTCGGGAGCGTCGCCGTTCAGGTTCCCCAGCACGACCACGACCAGCTTGGCGTCGGGATAGTAGGCCAGGGTCGCGTTGAAGCCCTCGATGCCGCCATTGTGTTCAATTACTTTGTGGTCGTTCACGGTATGAACTGAGAGACCAAAGGCATAGTCTTCCTTGAACGGCGTCGTCATCTTGACCAGCGATGCGGGCGTCAGCAGCTTCCCGCCATAGAGGCCCTGTTCCCAGCGCATCAGGTCCTCCGTGGTGGAGTACAGCGCGCCCGCCGCGTGCGGGATGCTCATGTCCACGAATCCCGCATTTTGGGGGCCGCTGAGGCCCGGCGAGTAGCCCGAAGCGCGGCGGCGGATGATGGCGGAATTCGAGTCGTAGCCCGAATCCTGCATCTCCAGCGGTTGGAAGATGTTCTCCCTGACGAACCTCGCATAGCTATCCCCGGTGATCTTCTCGATCAGATAACCGAGCAACACATAGCCCGAGTTGCTGTAGTTCCACTTCTCGCCCGGTTGGAATTCGAGCGGCCGGTCGCGGAAGCGGGCGACCAGTCTTTCAGGCGTGGTCGGAACCGCTTGAGTCGGCCCATAGTCGGGAAAGCTGGTGAAGCTCGGAATGCCCGAAGTGTGAGTCAGCAGGTGAAAGATCGTCACCTTGTCCCAAATCGCCGGCGCGTCCGGCATGTACTTCTTCACCGGGTCGTTCACGCTCAGCTTGCCCCGCTCTTCGAGCAACAGGATGGAAGCCGCGGTGAATTGTTTGGTGAGCGAGCCTAGACGGAACTTCGTCGTGGACGTGTTTGGAATGTCCCACTCGAGATTCGCCGATCCGTAGCCCTTACTGAGCTGCACTACGCCGTCCCGTGCCACCAGCGCCGAACCCATGAACTGTTTGCTGGAGACATAGCTCTGGATGATCTGCTCCATGCGGGCGACGTCATCCTCGGCCAGGCACGTTCCGGCCAGCAGGACCACTGCAAGAAGGCGGTGCATCGTCTGTCTCTCCTCAACTCTTCGACGGGCGGTTCCGCTCATTCCAGAGCCGGCGCCCAAGCCGCGGCCCGTCTCCCCGTGGAATAAGCTCTGACTAACGCCAGTCTATCTGACCGCAAAGCATGAGACCCGTCGGCAACAAGTGCCCGGAGCGTGGTGGGGCAGACCTTCAGTCTGCAGACCGGCTTGAGCCGGTCTCTCAGGCGAGTCTTGCGCGCGCTGAAGCCCCGCGCAGAATGAATTCTGCCCCACCACGCGGGCCGTGAGTTTCGCGTGAGCGGTTGGCATGAGCCCTGAGCGGCAGCATCCTGATCATGCGCCTATAGCCCTATGCTCCGCCGCGCACGGTCAGCCGCGCCCACCGCCAGGCAAGCTGAGGCTTCTTCGCCGTGGGATTCTCAACATCCACGCGCAGCAGGTACTCGCCCGGCGCGAGCCCGGCGGGAATGTCAATCTCGCCGCGCGTAAAGAACTGCGACGCGCTCTTCTTGGCGTCTGTGGCCACGGGCACTGCAGGCGTTTCTGAGATCTGCTCGGCGTCCCGGAACAGGCGTGTGCGCATGGTCAGCCCGCGATCGCCGGCCCCGCCATTAACAGACGCGGCGCCGGGCGCGTGCAGCACCTGGAACGCGAACGCCGCCTTTTGCCCAGGGGTGAAATAGGCAGGGCCGAGGGCCGGCACGACCACGTCGTAGTCGCCGCGGTTGCTCGCGAAGACCAGCCCTGACAAGACAACATAGCGGCCTTTGATTTGCGGCACGTCTACGAAGTCGCTGGCGGTCCCAATCTTGCCCGTACTCTCGTCGCTGCACGCCACGCGCATCTGATACGGACCGGGCTTGGGCGCCTCGATCAGCGTCGTGTATACCAGCCCATACTTGAGAGCGCGTTGATAGCCTTCCGCGTTGAGATCGACGCGCAGATGTTGATCGATGCCGCCCACGAGTTGCTCTCCGTTGACGGCGAAGGCGCGCGCGAGCAGGTGGATGACGCCGGTGAGGTGGTTCGGCGGGCCTGTCAGCTTAAGCGTCCGGCCGTCGATGGTCACCTCGGTGCGCAGGAACGCCTGGTTCTTTTTTGCGTTTAAGAACGCTGCGCGCACCTCCACCCCCACACCCTGCGATTGGAACGGTGACTCGAGCGCGCCGATCAACTCGGGGCGCTGTTCGCGTTCGGCGCGCGTGGCGTCCTCATCGGAGATGCCGAAGAAGCCGGAGTGCGTGCGCACTCTCAAGCCGGGCCGCAGCACCTCGACTTTCACGCGATGGTAGACGCGGTCACCGTTTTCGTCTGGTTCAAGAACGTCGGCGGCGGGTGTGAAGCCGAGCACGTAATAGCCTTGCTGATCGTTGACGATGCGCTCGAGACCGGCATCGATTCGATTGCTCTCGGTCACCATGAAACCGCCCGTCTGGCTGGTCAGGAAGATGCCGCCCCACTGGTTTTCGATGTGCTCGTCGCGGCGGCCCTGCATCTTCTGCTCAATCTTGAGTCGAGTGGAATCATCGTACGGCTGCGCTGCGTTGTCGGCGGTATTTGGCACGCTGCTCGACGTGGACGCCCCTTGTACTGATTCCGTTGCTCCGAGCGGGAGTTGGTACTGGTCGGCGGCAGTGGACACGAGCGAGTTGATCCCGCGCGTATCGATGGCGTAAAGCGCCACGCCGCTGCGCGTGGACTCATCCACGACGCGCCGCATGCTGCTAAGAATCGGCCCGCCGAACATGCCGGTGCCCGTGGCATTCGAGGAGTCTCCAGGACTGGTGAGTTCATCCGGCGTTGCCAGCGGCATGTGATCGGACAGCACGACCACCGATTTGCGCCCGGGCAGGCTGGCCATACCGTGAACCAGGCGGCGCAGCGAGCCGGTGGCCAGCAGCGTGAAGCGCATCACGCGATCGATATCATTCTCCTGGTACATATAAGCCTGACCGGCACTCGTAGCGGCGAGAGCGTCTCTCACGGGCGTGTAGGCGTTCATCTCGCCGCCGCCGCGCGGGTTCCAGCGCACCTGCTCCGCCGCGGCGAGCAACATGCGCCTGTCCTGTGTGAAGTCCTGCAACGCGCCCAGGCCCGCGCTGGCGCGCACCACCGCGACGAGGTCGCCGGACTGCAATTGCTTCTCGATAAACTTGCGCAGGCCGAGACGCACGTTCGGCACGCTCTCGGCCGACATGTTGAAGTCATCTACAAACAGCACGACCGTACGCCGCACGTCCTCCGGCTTAAGAGCCGCCGGAGGCATGTAGGGCCGCGACGCCGCGATCTTGCGCTGGAGTTTGTCAGGCGCGCCCAGCGGCATAGCTGCCTTCAGCGCGGCGTTCGACACCTGGCCGCCGGCGTCGACATACTCGCACAGGCGGATTTCCTGGGGCTTGCCGTCGAGCAGGATTCGAAAATCCTGACTCTTGAGGTCGCGCGGCCGCTCGCCTTTCGATCCCGTTACGATGGCGTCGAGTTGAACGAGGTTAGAAGAGATTCGGAATGTAATCTCTTCTTGGGAAGCAGGCGGCGCCTGCGGAAGGGCAGGCGTGAGACCCAGTACGAGGGCGAAGATTGTTGCGTTTCTCGCGGTGCCGGACATGGGAAGCCTCCGAGACGCAGCCGCCGATTTCACACTATCGAATGGTCAGCCCGCTGCTCATCCTCGCCAAAGTATACGCCGGCAGGCGGCCTGGTGTTCCTGGCCCTTCCGGGCTATCGAAAGGCCAGCGGCTCACTTCGGGACCGGAAAGGGCAACTCAGTTGCCAGCCACGAGGGAATCGTCAGCTTCGGTTAACGAAATCCTTGACTTCCGCGTCAAGCTTGCTGAGAATTGGACCCATGAATTTGTCGCCGGTGACCGCCGATTCCATTGTCATCACCATCGTTTACACGATCTTGCTGCTTTGGGGCATGTGGGTGGGCGTGCGGCAGGTGTACCAGGGCTTCTGCCGTCCGAAGGAGCTATTGAACCCGCTTTTCGGCAACCGGCAGGCGATTAAGATCTTCACTTTTCACTTGATCGTCGTCTCCCTGGATCTGTTCGTCTGTGGCCCCGTGTCCCTGCACTACAAGAGCCGGCTCTGGTATTGGGGCGGGCGCATCGCGCTGCTGTCTTCGTCCTTTCCGCTGGCTTCATATTTCAATCGCAACCCCCAGTCTTTTGGCAAGTTCATCGGCTACTGGGTTCGCTTCCGCAACTTCTTCGAAATCGGGCTGCACGTGCTGGTCGCCTCGATCGCGCTGAGCTGGTTCAACTACTACGGACTGCTTTACTGGCTTGTGGCGTATCGCTACCTCGACGTCGGTCCGCGCCGGCTGTTCCAGACTTTCTACAACACGCCACAGAAACTCGCGGCGCGTCCCTGGGCGCCCACTCTCAACTGGGTGGTGATCACCACCATTTACGTCCTGACCGCGCTCGCCATTTACCATCGCAAGGTGATCTTTGCCGCGCCGCCGGACCCGGCTCTGCCGGATCACATCGCGGGTACGCTCGAGGTGCTGCTGGTCGGGGCCATTAACGTTGCGGTCGGCTTGACGAGTTGGGGCATGATGCGGACATACACCGGCCCGGGCCCGGGCGCCGACCTGATTCCGCCTGGCGCACCGCGTTGACGCCCACTGGGACCGCCGATCTCCAGATCGGCTCTTGCTCGCCGGGAAAACCAATCTCATGTTGGGCCTGGGGAACTAACTAAGGAGGAAATGCAATGTATAAGAATCTCGACATCACGAAGTCGAATCTCGGAATCGACAAACTGCTCGCGGTGACTACGAACCCGCGGCATCGCTACATTCTCTTGAACTACGCCCGCCATCGCTTCCTGGAGTTTTCCGGGCGCTACGACGAGTTGATTAACGATGAGATGTACGTGGAAAACCCGATCTACAATCTGCATGCTCTCGGGTTCAACACCACCATCTCGGGCCGGGATAACGTGCACAAGCTTTACAAATTCTGGGCCGATACCAACCAAACCGTCTTTTACGGCGAGAACGAGCAGGTGGCAGTGGCCGACAATTTCGTCTGCTCCACCGTCACGGCCTACCAGCAGGTCTGGGGTGGCTCTGTCTTCGGATCGAAGGTGATGGGGATTCTGCCCAAGGGCCTCTCCAAGGACCTGCTGCTCAAAATGCTCGATCTGCACGGCATCAAGGCCGATCCCGACTGCATGTACCTTTACTCGAATCTGGAAGAGACCATCTGGCCCTACGATGATCGCTGCCGCCTGATGCGCGAAGACGTGCTGGAGCCCGATCCCTCCGCCGCGAAAATCATCAAGCTCGATCCGGGCGACGTACTGACCACCGCGCAAGCGGCCGCGCTGCTCGCGCCGTTCATCCAACCGTTGCCGGACTTCGACGAGTACGTGCTGGGCAAAGCCAAGGCCGCGGGCAACTGACGCCTGAGTGAAGTTGGGCGGCTCTCCAGAGCCCGCCTGTCTGCCTTCGCGCTCGTGCACGGCAGAGCCGATTCCGCATTATGACATTCCGGAGGAATACATGACTGAATCGCAAGCGGCGGGGCAGCCGATCCCCGACCAGATTCTCCAAGTGGGACTCGGCTTCTGGGCTTCCAAGACCCTTTTGAGCGCGATTGAAATGGAGCTTTTCACGGAGCTCGCCAGGCACCCCCTGTCGCTCGCGGAGCTGCAGGGCCGGTTGGGCCTCCATCCCCGCTCGGCTCACGACTTCCTGGACGCGTTGGTGGCTCTTGGATTCCTCCAACGGTCGGGGACAATCTACTCCAACACGGCCGCCACGGATCTATATCTCGATAAATACAAGCCTACGTTTGTGGGGGGCATTCTCGAGATGTGCAACCACCGCCTGTACCCGTTTTGGTCTCACCTGACAGAAGCGCTCCGAACCGGCCAGCCGCAAAATGAATCTCGCGACGGCTCGGCTCACACCTTTGAGGCGCTCTACGCCGAGCCTGCCCGGCTCAAAGAGTTCCTCCGCGCCATGACGGGCATCAGCAACGGCTCAAACCGGGCCATTGCCCGCCAGTTTCCGTGGGCCGGTTACAGGACATTCGCTGACGTGGGCACTGCTCAGGGAGACCTCGCGGTGCAGATCGCCGCTCACAACCCGCACCTGCAGGGGATCGGCTTCGACCTGCCCGAGGTCGCCCCGATTTTTGAGCAATACGCGGAGGAGAACGGGGTTTCCGGGCAGCTTCGATTTCAGCCTGGCGATTTCTTCAACGACGCGCTCCCGGCGGTCGACGTCATCACGATGGGCCATGTCCTGCACGATTGGAATCTCGAGACAAAACAGATGCTGCTCCGCAAAGCGTATGAGGCCTTGCCGGAAGGGGGCGCGCTGGTCGTCTACGAAGCCATCATCGACGACGATCGCCGTCAGAACGCGTTCGGTCTGCTGATGAGCCTGAACATGCTGATCGAAACCAAGGACGGGTTCGACTATACTGGCGCGGATTGCTCCGGGTGGATGAAGCAGGCCGGATTCCGCGAAACTCGCGTGGAACACCTCGTTGGGCCCGACTCGATGGTGGTTGCCATCAAGTAGAGAAGGGCTTTCGCGACTACTGGTTCACAAACTCCAGCAGCCGTTCCTGCACAGCCTTCGCGCGCTGCTCGTCCCAGCAGGCCAGGAAAATAGTGTCGTCGCCCGCGACGGTGCCGGCCACTTCGGGCCACTCCTCCGAGTCCAGCGCCACAGCGAGCGAGTTGGCGTTGCCCGCCGACGTCTTCAGCACCACCAGGTTCTGAGCGAGCCGCACGTCCAGCAGAAACTCGGTGACCACGGTGGCCAGTTCCGCGCCCGCTGAGTCGGCCAGGATCTCCCGATACCCGTCGGCGGTTTTGGCGAGGCCCAGTTCGCGGATGTCGCGCGAGAGTGTGACCTGCGTGGCCTCTATGCCTTCGGCGCGCAACTCGCGCGCCAGCTCATCTTGCGTCGTGATTCGCTTAGTGCGGATCAGTTTCAGGATCTGTCCCTGACGGTAGTTCTTGGTCATGGTTGCATCGACTCCAGCCGCTTGCGGGCGGCGCTCAGTGCCTTCTGAACCGTCTCCGGCGCGGTGCCGCCCGGTGCGGTGCGCGTCTTCATGCCTTCGCTCGGATCCATCAGACGGGCCATCTCCGGCTTGAAGCGTGCGTCGAACGCGGCGAGCGCCTCGCCTGTCCAATCGCCGGGCTGCTTGCCGCTCTTTACGCTCTCGAGCACCAGCCGCCCCACCAGTTGATGCGCCTGGTGGAAAGGCACGCCGCTGCGCGCCAGTTCTTCGGCCAGGTCGGTGGCCACCAGCCAGCCCTCTTCGGCTGCCTCGCGCGGGACCTCCGGTTTGAGCACCGAAGTCTTCACCACCAGCGCTGCCATTTCCAGCGCGCCATTCAGTTGCGAAGCTGCGTCGAACACCGGCTCCTTGTCTTCCTGCATGTCGCGGTTGTAGGTCATCGGCAGACCCTTCATCGTGACGAACAGCGAAGTCAGGTCGCCAAACACGCGGCCCGTCTTGCCGCGGATCAGTTCCAGCGAATCCGGGTTCTTCTTCTGCGGCATCAGGCTCGACCCGCTGGTCACGCCGTCGCCCAGTTCCAGCCAGCCGAACTCTTCCGAGCTATATAGAATCCAGTCCTCCGCCAGGCGGCTGAGGTGCAGCATCGTGACCGACGCGGCATACAGGAAGTCGAGCGCCCAATCGCGGTCGGCCGAGACGTCCAGCGAGTTGTACGTGATGGCCTCGAACCCCAGTTCCTCGGCCAACACCGCGCGGTCCACGGGGAAGCCGCTGCCGGCCAGCGCGCCCGAGCCGAGCGGCATCACGTTCACGCGCTTGCGAGCCTGCGTCAGCCGTTCCTGGTCGCGCGAGAACATCTCGAAATACGCCAGAATGTAATGCGCCCACGTCACCGGCTGCGCTCGTCTCAGATGCGTGTAGCCTGGGATCACCGCATCGGGATGTGCCTCCGCGGACTCGAGCAGAACAGTTAGAAGCAGTCCGAGCAATTCGAGTGCGCGGTCGATTTCGCCGCGCACCCACAGCCGCGTGTCGAGCGAGACCTGCTCGTTGCGGCTGCGTCCGGTGTGGATCTTGTCGGCCAGCTCGCCGGTCAGCTCCTTGAGCCGGGCGATGACGAAGGTGTGGATGTCCTCATCGTCCGCACCTTCAGCATCCTCTTCCGGAATGCGCGAGAGGGCATCGCAGATCGTCTGGGCCTCATCGGCTTTGAGGATGCCGACGCGCGCCAGCGCCCGCGCATAGGCCTGTGAGCCGAGGATGTCGGCCTGAAACAATTTGCGATCGAAATGGAGTGAGAAGCTGAAGCGCTCGAAGACTTCCGAGGGGCCGCTCTCGAAGCGGCCTCCCCAGAGCTTCAGCGCGTCCTTCTTCTGCGCCTTCTCTGCGCTCACTTGCCCTTCCCCTGCAGAAGCGCGCGCACCTTGATCGGCAATCCGATCAGGTTGATGAAGCCCAGCGCGTCCTTCTGGTCGTAGCTCGCACCCATGTGGAAGCTGGCGATGTCGAGCGAGTAAAGCGAATTGGGCGACTTGCGGGAAACCGGCGTAACGTTGCCCTTGTACAAGCTCAGCCGGACTTCGCCCGTCACCGGCTTGCTCACTTCAGCGAAGAAAGCGTCCAGCGATTCGCGCAGCGGCGTGAACCACAGACCGTTGTAAACGATCTCGGCGTAGTCGAGCGCCAACTTCTGCTTGTAGTGCAGCGTGTCCTTGTCGAGCGTGAGCGCTTCAAGTTCCCGATGCGCGTAATAGATCAGCGTGCCGCCCGGCGTCTCATAGCAGCCGCGGGACTTCATGCCCACGAAGCGGTTCTCCACCAGGTCCACGCGGCCCACGCCGTTTTCTCCGCCGAGTTGGTTCAGCTCTTCGAGCAGAGCCAGAGCCGAAGCGGCCGGCTTGCCGTTCAACGAAACCGGAACGCCTGCCTCAAATCCGATGGTCACCTCGGCCGCCGTATCGGGAGCGTCCTTGGGCGACTTGGTCAGCATCCAGATGTGTTCGGGAGCGGCGTTGGCCGGATCTTCGAGCTCGCCGCCTTCGTGCGAGATGTGCCACACGTTGCGGTCGCGCGAGTAGATCTTCTTGGTCGATTGCGCGATCGGCACGTTGTGCTTGGCGGCGTAGTCGATGGCGTCTTCGCGCGACACGATGTCCCATTCGCGCCATGGCGCGATCACGGCAAGCTGCGGCGCCAGCGCCTTGTAGGTCAGCTCGAAGCGCACCTGGTCGTTGCCCTTGCCCGTGCAGCCGTGCGCTACCGCATCGCAGCCGGTGGCCAATGCCACTTCCACCTGCTTCTTCGCGAGCAACGGCCGGGCGATGGAAGTGCCCAGCAGGTACTTGTGTTCGTAGTCGCCGCCCGCGCGCACGATCTTCCAGACGTACTCGCTGACGAACTCTTCACGCATGTCGGCGACATACACTTCGCTGGCGCCCGTCTTGAGCGCCTTGGCTTCCAGCCCCGCGAGTTCCTCGCCGCCCTGCCCGATGTCTCCGCATACCGCGACCACCTCGCAGCCGTAGTTCTCCTTCAGCCACGGGATGATGATCGACGTATCCAGCCCGCCCGAGTAGGCGAGCGCGACTTTCTTCGGTTTACTCATGAGTACTCTCCAAGAAGAATTTTACTAAGCTACGCAGCGGGCCGTGCCCGGGTATCGTGGCGCAGGCATTCCGCCCCCTGTGCCGTTGCTTCGCCGGCAGTTCCATTTCAAGGGTTGGCATCACGCCTACCCGGAATCCTATTCCGCCAATAGCGACACCAGCAGAGCCTTCTGCGCGTGCAGCCGGTTCTCCGCCTGGTCGAAGACCACCGACGTTTTCGATTCGATCACAGCGTCCGTCACTTCCTCTTCGCGATGCGCCGGCAGGCAGTGCAGAAACAGCGCTCCCGGCGCCGCCATCTTCATCAGGTCGATGTTCACCTGATAGGGCGCAAACAGGCGCGCGCGCTCGAACGCTTCGTGTTCCTGGCCCATGGACGCCCACACGTCGGTGTACACCGCGTCGGCGTCTTTCAAGCCTTCGGCCAGATCATTGGTGACTTGAATCCCGCAGCCGTTGCGCTGCGCAAAGCCTTCCGCCTGCCGCAGAATGTCGCTGTTGGGCTCGTACTTGGGCGGCGTGATCACGGCGATGTCCGCGCCCAGCCGCGCGCAATCGAGCATCAGCGAATGCGCGACGTTGTTGCCGTCGCCGACGAAGGCCAGCTTGTGGCCGCGCCAGTCGCCCCAATGCTCTTTCAACGTCAGCATGTCGGCCAGAGCCTGGCAGGGATGGTAGAGATCGCTCAACGCATTAATCACCGGCAGGCCCGACCACCTGGCCAGATCGTCAACGGTTTTCTGCTTGAACGTGCGGGCGACAATCAGGTCCGTCCAGCGCGCCAGGTTGCGGGCCACGTCCTTCACCGGCTCGCGCCCGCCAATCGGGCCGATGCTCTGAATCGAATCGCCGCCCAGTTGCTTGGCCGCAACCTCGAACGTGATGCGGGTGCGCAGCGAAGGCTTCTCAAACAGCAGGCTCAGGATGCGGTTCTTCAGCGCGCTCCGGTAGCCTGCCGGACGACGCTTCACCTCGGCGGCCAATTCCAGGATCCGCAGGAGTTCTTCCTGCGTCAGGTCGAAGTCGCTGGCGACGTTGCCGGCGGAGATTCGGGGAGTGCTGGCAACGGGCGGTGCTTGGGCCGTTGCATGAAGTAAGGCTTGGCTCATGGGCGGGCTCGGTTCGTCATCCATGAATAGTTATTCGTTACAATGAATAATTACACATTCCACAGCGCAACGCAATACCTTTCAAAAACAGGCGTTTTCTATGAGTTTTGGCGCAGGATCTGGCTCAAAATTGCGGGAATCTCGTAAAGCGCGCGATTTTGCGATTGCGCCGTGCGCTGCCGCATTTTATTCAATCCGTTCTCGCTCGACAGCAGATCGCGTACCGTGGCCTCGATCCCGGTGAAGCTCTTCAGCACCACGCCGAAACCGTTCTCCGTCAGCCATTCCGAGTTGTAGCGCTCCTGCGGCAGTGTCCAGGCATTCCGCGTCGTGACGCAGGGTAGCCCCAGGTGCACCGCTTCGCTCAGGCTGCCCGGCCCCGGCTTGCCGATGAAGAAGTCGGCGAGCCGCATGTAGTAGGGCACTTCAGAAGTGAACCCCACGACATGCCGGCGCAGCTTACCAGGCAGCGCCTTCAATGCGGATTCGAGCTTGGCGTTCTTGCCTGCGATCAGGATCAATTGCAGCTTGCCCGCGAGCGGTTCGAGCCGGCGCGCGATCTCCAGCATGGAAGATGAACCGTATCCGCCGAACAGCACAACCCCCGTGGGCAGGGTTGGATCGAGGTTGAGCTTCATGCGTTCGGCGTCGCGGTCGAGTGGCGGCAAATCATAGAACCGCGGTTGCAGGATCATGCCCGAAGTCAGGAAGATGCGCTCCGCGGCGTGGCCCATCGCGCGGGCCTGTTCGACGGCGTGCGGGCTGCCGCAGACGAAGTTCTGCTCCTGCTTCTCCATCCAGAAGTGCGGCGGGAAGTCCGCGATATCGGTCAGCACTGTGACGTACGGGCGGCCCGGCGCCACGCGCTGCCAGGCTTTGAAAATCGCTTCGTTGAAATTGGGAATCAGGCTGACTGCCATGTCCGGCGGGCCGGTTTTGCGCCACCAGTCTTCGAGCAGCCTGACCTCGGAGTTCGTGTAGAAGCGGATGATGCTCTGCATGAACCGCAGGCCGGTCTCGGAGCCGAGCGTCCAGCCTTTGCGCAGCATCAGGTTGTAGATCGCCTGCAGGTCGATGTGCAGCAGCTTGCGGAAAACGTCAACCGAATCGAGCACGTCGCGCAGGTGCATCAGGCGCGGCTCGATTTCCGGGTGCTCCTTTTCGAGGATCGCCTTCAGGGCAGTTGCCGCGGCTCGGTGCCCACCGCCCGCATCGAAAAAGATGAGATCCAATGTGGCCATAGCAGCGTGTTCATTGTAGCCCGCGCGCACGGAGATCTGTTGTTCGGGAGCATTTGGCCGCAGGAATCAGACCCGGAATAAGGTTACAAATGACTCACTGATTTTCTGGCAGCTTCGTAGCCTGTATAGGGTAGTGGCATCAGCGGCCGCGAGTTGCATATTGAAGGCGTGGATGGCGCCGGGGCGCGTTGGCGCAAGGTGGACCATCCCAAGTACGAAGTTTAGGAGACCTCATCGTAATGAAGAAGATTCTCGCCATTTTCGCCCTGGCTTCCTTGTCGACCTTTGCCGTTCTGGCACAGGATGCCCCCAAGGCCACCGACACTCCGGCGCCTGCGAAGAAGGCCGCTGTGAAGCATTCGGCCAAGAAGGCTGTTCCGGCCGCCGATGCGACTGCCGCTCCGGCCGCTGCCGCTCCCGCCGCCGCTACTCCCGCCGCTCCGAAGGCTGCCGTGAAGAAAGCGCCCGCCAAGAAGGCCGCTCCGAAGACCGCCACCACCGAGCCGGCCGTCAAGTAGTCCAGCTTTTCCGGAATCGCCAGAAACCGCCCGGCTGACATCGGCCGGGCGGTCTCATTTCCCTCCTTTTTCTCTCTTGAATCAACCCAGATCAGGGGCCATCTAATTCACAAGAGGGTACTTCCTCGTGTCAGGCGAGCTCAATTCAACAAGAATTGCCCTGTTTGTCACGGCTTTTTGACATGGCATGGCGAGACTTGAATTGGGACCATGACAGGCATCGCCCAAGTTTTCCTGGATTCCATTGAGCGGCGCGACCACTCGATCATGCACCGCGTTCACAAGTGGCCCGCGCCCAAGTGGATCCGGTTGTGGATGATCTGCGCGACGCGCGGCGGCGACGGATGGCTCTGGTATGCACTGGGAGCGGTGCTGCTGATCTTCGGCGGGGCGCAAGGCCGCTGGGCGGTGGCCCAGTCCACGATTGCAGCGGCTGCCGGAATCGGTCTGTTCCTTGTGTTGAAGCGTGCGGCGGGCCGGAGACGGCCTTGCGCGATCGAGCCGCATTGCTGGTCCACGCTGCTGCCTCCAGACCAGTTCTCGTTCCCGTCGGGACACACCATCACGGCTTTTGCGGTCTGCACGCCGCTGATCGCACAGTATCCCGAAGCGGCGCCGGGCATGCTCTTCTGCGCCCTGAGTATTGCGGCCTCGCGAGTGATTACCGGCATGCACTTCCTGAGCGACGTGGTCGCGGGCGGCGTGCTCGGATGGCTGCTCGCGGAAGCCGTGATGCGGTTGTTCTGAGAATGCTGAAGACTGCGGGGCCTGGAGGCCCCGCGCGGCTCTGGAGAGCCGCCCCACAGCTTCAGCGGCCGGTCACATTCTCGTACCAGATGAGGTCCGCGGTCGCCGACCCGATGCACACCAGGTCGATGCGGCCGTCGCCGTTCAGGTCGGCCACCGCGCAGCCGGCGGCTGTGATGTGGTTGTCGATGACACTGCGCGTCCAGGCGCCTTTTTCGCCGCCGCGGTAAAGCACCAGGCTGTGGCCTTTGCGGAAACCGGCCACCACTTCCTGCTCGCCGTCGCCCGCGAAGTCGGCAGCCACGATGGTGTGGCCGTCTTCGAGGCTCGAGTCGATGACCTTGCGCTGCCACTTGCCCTGCTCCTCGCTATAGATGGACACCTGGTTGCCGTGCCAGGGCTCAATCGCGGCGAGCTGCCGGCCCTGCCGGGTCCGGACGACCGTAACGTCGCTGGAGCCGCACTTCGGCCAGGGGGATTCGTCGCCGCTGCCGAGCTTGGACATCTGCCATCCCGCGGCCGTGTTGCGCAGGAGATGAATCCCTTCGAAGCTCGCGGTGAGGATGTCGTCGCGGCCGTCGCCGTCCCAATCGGTGATGAAGATGCCGTGCAGTACGCCATGCAGATCGCCATTCACGAGTTCGCGCTTCCAAGTTCCAGGGCGGTATAGCGATAGCGATATGGCATCCCGATAGTCGGGTGCGGCTGAGTGCAGGCCCGCGAGCGGCGCATTGATGAAGGCCAATTCGCCGTGGGCGCCCATCTTCGCGACTCGCAGCCGGTGCGTGGTGGGCAGGTTGTCGATGAGGCGCATATCCCACGGTTCCCGCGGGTCGCCCTTGTGATGCAGGAGCCAGACGTTGCCCGCGCTTGCCGCGGGATTCATCTCGAAGCCATCGGCCAGAAGCAACTCGGGGATGCCGTCGCCATCCACGTCCGCCGCCGCGAGGTTGATCATGTGCGAGCGGCCGGAGACGATCACGTGGCGCTGCCAGCCCGGATTCTCATACCAGACCAGCTCGGACAGGCCGTCGGCTAGCGCGATGATGTCGGGCTTGCCGTCGTGGTTCAGGTCGGCGACCACGACGTGGTAACCGCCTGTCAGGCCGGTGGCAATGGTATGGGCCTCAAAACGAATATCGGGCGGCGCGGCACAGGCGAGCGAGCAGAGCAGGGAACCAGCCGCGAGATAGAAGTTCGCTTTGGTCACACTGACACTTTACGTCAATTCATTAGCGCCGCTGCGCCCAATTGAGTTGCGGTCCCCGCGCGGCTCTGGGGAACCGCTCCACAAGCAGCGCTGGCGAAGCTCTTCAAGCCGTTGAAGATCTTCCCGAATCTGTGGCGCCTGTTGACCCGCGGATGCAATCAGCTTCTCAATGGTTCCGATCAGCCCGTCGAGCCGGCGGAGAGATTCCTTTTCGAGCGCCGATAGCGAAGCGTTCGCAATCTCCTGCCACTGGGTGGCGAGCCTCGAGAGGTTGGCGAAGACAAGCTCCTCGACTTTGCGCTGGTAGTGTTTCAACACGACACCCTTCACGAGACCCATGGGCAAGAGCCACGACAACAGTTCCCAGTTGCGGTCGAAGATTTTCCCCACGCGAACGTCGGGTGATTTGGGGTCCGCCGTTTGGAGATCCATCTCCGTCGTGCGGAGCGGAACGCCGAGCGTTTCCAGCATCCGCTCCGAAAGCCGGTTGCGGAAGTCCTGCAGCGACTGCGAAAGCTGACGGCTGGTCCGCCGCACCGGCTCGACAAATTCGTTGCGGTGCATTCGGGACAGCTCGGCCATCTCGCCGATCAAGACGACGCCCAGCCAGTCGTCGAACTTCTCCATCGCGACATGCAGGCTCCGGGTCCACGCAGGGAACTCGTGCTCAAGGCCTGCTTTGAGCTTGTTCCGGACGGGCAATTCACTGGGCTTTAGCAGCGCTTCAAATGTCGACCGGGTGTTTCCAATCGCGTGCCGGACGATGAGCTTCAGCGCCAGCCTTGTGTCGTCGAGCGATTCCTTCTGGCCGAGAATCTTACGGCGCAAAGCATCGCGCTCCGAGTCTGCGATTTCCGCAGCTTTAAGAGCGACGTTCAGGTAGTCGGCGCATTCGCTCAGCAGCGAATCGAGCTTGTGGCGCAAAATCGCCGCGCGCTGCTCGCCAGCCTCGGCGCGTAGCTGTGACAGCAGGCTGTCGTCGAGGTCCGCGCGCAAGCCTTCGAATCCCGGCCGGACGGAGTAGGGATACACCGGCACGGCGTCGTTCCAATAGCGCGCCAGTTGCTTGCGGACAAAGTCCTGCACCTGGCCCCGCTCGCCTGCGTCCAGGAGATCAACCTTAGTAAGCAGAAGCGAAATGTTCGGTGTGTACCGGCTCAGGCTGCGGATCAGCTCGATGTCGTGCTGGGACAGCGGCGGGTCGACGCCGACCGCAACCAACGCCAAGCCCACGTTGGGAAGCCATTCCAGCGAGGATTCGGTGTTGTGCTCGAAGACGCTCTCCAGGCCCGGCGTGTCAACGAACCGAATCCCCCGGAAGCGTTCCAGAGAAGGCAGCTCCACGCGTACGTGCGCCACCTGCTTCGCGTTCTCCGGGTTCTCGTTCTCGGAAATGAACTCACCGATCCGCTCCACGGGCGCGGATTCTTTGCGGCCATCGGCAAACTCGATTGTGGCCAGTTCCTGCGATCCCCACTGGATTTCGGTGACAATGGCGGTGACCGGGATCACTCCAACCGGCAGCAACGGCCTCCCGAAAAGTTGGTTGAGAAAGCTGCTCTTGCCCGCCTTGAAGCGACCCAGGACCGCAATATTCAGCGTCTTCTCCCGCGCGAAAACGCGACAGCTTTCCAGGAAGTCGTTCAGGGCCGCAATCCCGTAACGCCCGCACAGGGCCTCGACCATATCGAGCACATCGTTCACGGAGCCGGGGTGGAGCGGGATTGTCGAAGGTTGAGTCATGGCACGAAGCTTGTGAGCGTATCCATGCGCAGAGGCAGGAATTTGATATGCCGCCCGTCCTGGTATTCGGGACGGCCGGCCATCCGGCACATCGTCAGGATTTGTCCAGGGTTGCCTCGCGCGGCGGTCAGCACTTTACAGCGAAAGGCATCGAGATCGAAGGATTCCAGCCGGTAGTTCGCAGATGCCGCTTCGAACAAGCTGAGCGCATCCCTTCCAGTCAATGGCTTGAGCACGATCTGCTCGCGCGGGTCCCAAAGCAGCTTCCGCAGGTGGCCCAGGGATTCGCGGGATTCCGAAGTGACGATCAAGGAAACGCCGGGCAGATAGTAAACATGCTGCAGGAAGCGGTACATCCTCGCGTCCGCGCGCGCCACGTCTTCCAATATCAGGCACCGGGGCGAGGTTCGAAGCGCACTCAACACGCGGGCTTTGAGGGAGGCGCTGGTGGCGGGGCAGACGCTCCCCAACCGGCCGGTGGGGCAGGCGAGCGTCTCTGCCAGACGCATGAGGAGTTGATGCAGCACTTCCGGACTCTCGATGTACGCGAAGGGCTCCCCGGCGATTGCAAGCGACTCCTGCAACAGCCGCGTCTTGCCTATGCCCTCGGGGCCGACGATCAAGCAGGACGTCCTCGCCCGAAGCGCGGCCGTAAGGGTCCTCAGTTCGTCCTGCCGCCCGAACAGCGGGACGGACAGGTCGCGAATCTGTGAGGACTCAAGCGCCCTTGCCTTCACTCGCTGCAACCTTGTTCTGAACCCGAATCACTTGAACATCCGACACGGCGATCAGGCCAGTGTCCATCAGTTCCTCGACGACGGGCACCAGTCGAGCCAGATTATCCGGCGTATCGACGATTGTGATCACGATGGGCTGATCATGGCGCGCCAAATGGGAGATGTGCATCTCCGCACTCTCGCCATAGCCCTCGAGACCCCGCAAGACGGTCGCCCCGGCGATCTTCAGCTCGCGGCACTTGGCGACGATCGCTTCGTAAAGCGGCTTACCCTTAACGCGATCGCCTTCCGAAATGTGAATGCGCAGGAGTCTAGCTGGATATTCTTGTCGCATCGGCTGCCTCCGTGGTTTTGGAACTGCGTACCAACCGGACAATCTCAGCGTCGGAGATGACAATCAGACCGTCTTCCAGCATTCCTTCGATGACCTCGGCCGCGGCGGAGATCTTCTCGGCCGTATCGATCACCGACACCATGATCGGCAGATCCCGCGTGGGATGAAAGAACGTCGCTTTGTGGTCGTGGCCTTTCGCCCCATATCCGAGGATGCCCTGATAAACCGTCGCGCCAGCGATGTCCATCATGCGCAACTTCTTGACGATGGCCTCGAAGAGTGGCGTATCGTGCCACTTATCCGCCTCTCCCATGAAAATGCGCAGGAGTTTGGCGGACCCCTCCTTACGCTCATGAGGAACCTTGGGCTCCGGTTTCACCAGCTTGCGCGCGAGCTTCACGACCGTGGTGTCCTGCACTTCGATCAGCCCATCGGAGACCATCTCATAGAGCGTGGGCAGGATCTCGTCAACCTTCTCCCGCGTCTCGACGAACTCGATGCGGATCGGCAGGTGCATCGCCATCACCTCGATCTTTGGCGTGTGGAGCATCTGGTGCGACCCAAAGCCCGAGTAAGCCCGGGTGGCCGTCGCGCCGGAAACTCCTTTGTGCATGAGGAAGGCCATGATGGAGTCGTGCAGAGCCATCATGTGGTGTTGCGTGTCTTCGTTGATGAAGATCGTAACCTTCTTTGCAGGACCTTTGGTTAGCATTGCGCCTCCAAGCTCATTATCGGCGCACGGCCAGAGTCGCGCCGAGCCAGACAGCTACCTACCCGAACAGCACACTGCCCGCAGCATAAAGCGTTTCCTTCAGCTTCACGTGTCGAGGTCTCCCACGGGTTCGCCGTACACGGATTCTCCCGAGTCCTGCCCGTTCCCGGGCAGGAGATGCCGCGGCATGAACCAGGCGTTCGCAATGGCGGTCGGAATCACGGCGCTGCCAATCACCGTGGCCACCAGATGTGAGTACTGGGTCTGGCTGATGATTCCATGATTCAACCCAAACAGCGCCGAGATGGTGCCGAACGTCAAGCCGGTCGACATCATGAGCGAGTAGTAGATCCCGTCATGCCCGTTGTAGCCGAAGGCCCGCACCGTGGGCAGCAAGCCCAGCAATTTCGAGCCCATCTTCGCGCAAAAGAGCGCGACGAAAGCCAGCGGCGCGGCAACCAAAGCGGGCACGGAAACGAAGCTGCCCGCGCGGATGAAGTAGAAGGGCGTCAGCAGCCCAAACGTCAAAGTCCGCAAGCGGCGGATGAGGAAATGGTCTTTGCCCACCGTCCCCGCGAGCACCATTCCGATCAGGTAGGCAGGCAGAACCGCTTCGCTGCCGGACCATATCGCCAGTCCGCCCATGCCGAACAACAGGAACAGGATGTACTTGGTCTCCAATTCGGAGACGCGTCCGCCATATCTGTCGAAGAACCAGGGCGTGACGAACGGCAGCACGAGGAACAGGACGAGGCAGGCGCCCACAAAAATCACTGTCTTGATTGTGAAAGGCGAGAAGATAAGGCCCAGCGCGATGACGGTGCCCAGATCGTTGATGAAACACGCAGCCAGGATCGCTTTACCGTACTGGGTCTGATTGAAACCCAGCTCCAACATGACGGCATAGACCACCGCCACCGAGGTCGTCGAGAGCGCCACGCCGGCCAGCCAGGCGGGGCGCCAATCCCAGCCCAGAATATAGTGCGCAACGAGCGCAGCCACAAAAAACGGCGCGATGAATCCGACGAGGCCGACCGCGGACGATTCTTTCCATTTCGCGCGGAATACGCCCGGATCGAGCTCGGCCCCAGCCAGGAAGGTGAGCACGATGGCGCCGGTGCCGGCAAGGAAGGTGATCCATTCCGCCTTGGCTCCCAGAGCACCGCCGCCGACGAGCGCGCCGATGACGAGTTGGGCGACGGTGCCGACGACAATCTCGGAGAGCGCCGTGGAGATCCTGAGCCAGTTGGCTGCGAGGACCGCGACCAGCGCCAGCAAAAGCCAAAGGGCAGCGACAAACCACACTTGACCCATTGAAGGATCTCCTCATCGTCTGTGTTGTGGTTTGCCGGAGGGACTTAGCAAATACTCCCACAGCGAAACCACTGTAGGAGTCATTGGCCATCAGGAATGGCGTCGAGCGAACTCCACCGCTACTGCAAGCTCGAATATACGCCTCACGGCGCGAGGAAATCAACACCCGCTGCTATCGAATCGTTGTCGCAGCAAGCAGTCTCGCGCGATCTAAAGTATAGGCAAGGACCAGAACGCATGAAGCTGCTCATCGTCTCCGACATTCACGCGAACCTTGAAGCGTTGCAAGCGGTCCTTGGAGAATCGCATGACGAGCTATGGGTACTCGGCGACCTGGTGAATTACGGCCCGAATCCCAGTGAGGTTGTCGAACTTGTTCGCCGGCACGCGTCAATGGTTATACAAGGAAACCACGACTATGCAATCGGCAACAGCGCGGACCCACAATGTTCGCGCCCGTTCCGCGAGATGGCGCGGGCGATGCAGGACTACACGGAATCCGTTCTGAATGCGGAGCAGAAGGAATTCCTGCGCAATCTGCCACGCACGGCGGCGCGCACGATCGACGGCTGCCGGTTCTTTCTGTGCCACGCCACGCCTACGGATCCGTTGTTCAAATACTGCCCCGCCGAGCCTGCGCGGTGGGCGCCGGAGATCGTGGGCTTGCATGCCGACATCGTCCTCACGGGGCACACGCATCTACCATTCACGATGGACCTGGAAAAGCAGCAGATTGTGAATCCGGGCAGCGTGGGACAACCGAAACACGGCGCTCCCATGGCCTGCTACGCGCTCTGGGAAGACGGCCGCCTGTCGCTTCAATCTCGTCCTTATCCAGTCGAAGAGACGGTCAGGAGGATCCTCTCCCTGCCGGTGTCAAAAGAAATCCGCGGCCAGCTCGCCGAGGTTCTGCGCTCGGGATGCGCTCCCGGCTAAGGGCCGCGGCTTGCGATATAGTGAAAGCCGAAGAGTCTACACGGTGATGGAGTCTCACCGGGAACCGTCTCAACTATGTTGAGTCTGATAGCTCCTACCCCAGCGGTAGGAGCTTTTTCAGTTTATGGCCAGTCGTAATCATCGAGAAGGAGTCATTCATGACCGAGATCGTTGAAGTAAGAGGCCGCGAGATTCTGGATTCACGGGGCAATCCAACCGTGGAGGCGGACGTCGTTCTTGCCGATGGCAGCTTCGGGTCCGCCGCCGTGCCGTCCGGCGCCTCAACCGGCGAAAAAGAAGCCGTGGAGCTGAGGGACGGCGACAAAGCCCGATACGGCGGCAAGGGCGTCACGAAGGCCGTGGGCCATATCAACACCAAGATCCGCAAGGTCGTGACCGGCCTGGACGCCTCGGATCAACGGGCGGTTGATGCGGCCATGATTGCCGAGGACGGGACTTCCAACAAGGCCAAGCTGGGGGCAAATGCCATTCTTGCCGTGTCGATGGCCACTGCGCGCGCGGCCGCGAACGCGCATCACCTGCGGCTCTATCGCTATCTGGGCGGCGCAAATGCATGCCTCCTGCCTGTCCCTTGCATGAACGTGCTCAACGGCGGGAAGCACGCCGACAATACGGTCGATTTCCAGGAGTTCATGATTGCACCGCACAACGCGCCGACGTTTGGCGAAGCGATCCGCAAGGGCATGGAGACGTTCCATGCGCTGAAGCAGGTGTTGCGCGACAAAGGCTACAGCACGGCTGTTGGCGACGAGGGCGGATTCGCACCGGATCTGAAGTCGAACGACGAAGCCGTCGAACTAATTCTCGAAGCGATCGTCAAAGCGGGCTACAAACCGGGCGAGGACATCTCCATCTGTCTCGATCCGGCCGCCAGCGAGATGTGGGACGACGGCAGATACATCCTCTTCAAGTCAACGAAAAAGGCCATCACTTCTCAGGAACTCATTAAGATCTGGGAGTCCTGGGCGAGGCAGTACCCGATCGTTTTGCTCGAAGACGGCATGGGCGAGAACGATTGGGAAGGGTGGAAGGATCTCACTTCCGCGCTTGGGTCGCGCATTGAGCTGGTCGGCGACGACATCTTCTGCACGAACCCTCGCATTCTGCAGGAGGGAATCGACAAGGGCATCGCCAACGCCGTGCTGATCAAGCTCAACCAGATTGGTTCCGTGAGCGAGACCCTCGACACGATTGAGCTGGCCAAACGCAATAACTACCGCTGCTTCGTGTCGCACCGTTCGGGCGAGACGGAAGACACTTTCATTTCAGATCTGACGGTGGCGACGGGGGCGGGTCACATCAAGACCGGCTCCGGGTGCCGCAGCGAACGCGTCGCGAAATTCAATCAGTTTCTGCGCATTGAAGAATGGTTGGGAACGCAGGCGCGCTTTGCCGGCCGCGGGGCCTTTGGGCACTGAGAGAGGCGCCGGGCGGCATCCATCGACAGGACCTGGCGAGAGGGAAGCCATCACAAGCACGAGTGGCTCAGGCCAGCGCCCTCGGCGCTGGCCACGGAGCCGTCCCATGTTTCGATGGCTGCCCTGATCCTGGCCCCTTCGGAGGCGCCTCAAAGGATGCTGGCCCGATTCTCTCCGCTTCAGTTCGGCTGCTGGCGAATTCGACCCGGACGCCCGTGGACTTCAGCGCCCTTTCGCGAGGCGGGATCTCTGACGCGAATTCACGAGTTCGAGCCTTGTCACCCTTGTTGAATTGTTCACCATCCGATTGAAGGCTAGCGGCGTTGGTGCGTTCCCGCCGGCGGCTCGGTGACGCAACACCGCGGATGCCGGAGCGAGGGCCGCGCAACGACGGCGACGTTGTGGTACAAACCCGCCGCGATCGCCGTGACGTTCGAGAGGCCCGCCGGAAGCGTCGTCTGGCCAAAATTGTTCTCGCCCCAGGCCACGAGATCTCCGCTAATCCTCAGTGCGAGACTATGAGCCTCGCCGGCCGCGACCGCTACGGCGAGGGTAAGACCCGCCGGAACCTTAGCCTGGCCCCAGGAGTTGTCGCCCCAGGCCGCCACGGTGTTGTCGGTCTTTAGCGCGAGGCAATGGGATCCCCCTACGGCGAACGCGGCTGCATTCGTGAGGGTCCCCGGCACACTCACCTGGCCCCAGGAGTTGTCGCCCCAGGCCACGATCGATTCGTCGGTCCGCAGCGCGAAACTGACCGCTCCGTTGGTCGCGATCGACGTGACCCTTCCTAGGGTGCCCGGGATAGCGAACTTGCTGTCGGTGCCCTTGTTGCCCCAGGCCACTACCACTCCGTTGCTCTCCAACGCCAGGCTATAGGTTCCGCCCGCCGCGATCGCGACGACATTTGCGAGGTCCGCCGGTACCTTGGTCTGGTCGAAAGTCTTATCCCCCCAGGCGACGACCGTCCCGTCGCTCTGCAGCGCGAGGCTATGATGGGCTCCCGCAGCAATCGCGATGACGTGATCGAGGCCCGCAGGCACACTTGTCTGGCCCGAGGAGTTGTCGCCCCAGGCCACGACCATTCCCTCACTGGTCAATGCGAGACTGTGGGAATCGCCTGCTGCGACCGAGACGATGTTATCGAGGCCCGCCGGCACATTCGTTTGCTTGGAGTCGTTATAGCCCCAGGCCACTGGATAGCCGGTCTCCACAACGGAGGTGAGATCGCTCGCCGTGTTGTTGGCCGAATTCACATCGCCGCCTCCGGAAACCGTAGCCTTGTTCGTCAGCCGCCAGCCGGCATTCTCTGCGACGCTGACCACCACTACGATTTGGGGATAGAAATACCCGCCGACACCCACCGCGTCGCTACGGCCGCATGTGTTCAGGGTGCAGGTCCAGCCATCCCCGGACATGGAGGTAATCGTCAATCCGGGGGGCACGTTCTCCGTGACCGACACGAAACCGGACGACATCACGGTGCCTACGTTCGACACTCGCAGGAGATAGTAGGCATTGGTTTGCCCAAACTGGAAGGTGCCAGTGTGTGTGGACGTGATTGTCAGATCCTGCCCGCTGGCGAGGGGAAAACCGCCCACCAGGCCCAAAACACCGAGAAAGATCCAACCGGATGCCGCAGCAAAAAGACTTCGCATAATTCGTCGCTCTCCAGCGAATAGAATGGCTTGCGGAGATTCCGATCTCCCAACAAGCTCTCTCGATCCGGACTCAGCGCCGCCTGCTCACGCCCGATTCCAGGAGGGCCTCAAGTAAATTCTACGCCCTTTATGATTTTATACCGGCGGTAATCCAAGGGACGTTGCACGGCATCGCCCATGATTAGAACATGTTAACGCGCCTGAGTGAGGACTGCGTTGCAGGGTAGCGCTGCCAGATACGGCCGAAGGCCACGCCATGAATTAACCACACCACGATGCCACCGTCCTCCCGGAAGTCATCCCGCGTTCCATTACGTCACTTGCGAACTCCGCGTTGAAAGGAGCCGATCTGGAGATCGACGATCCCAGGTGCGGTCGCGGCTTCGTTCCGGCTTGGCGGTCGTGCGGAGGCGCGCTCTCAGGTGCGATAGCTGGCGTTGATGGTGATGTAGTCGTGCGTCAGATCGCAGGTCCAGAACGTTGCGGCGCCCGGGCCCTTTTCGCCGAGTTGCAGGCGGATGGCGCAGTCGGGTGCGTCGAGCTTGTTGGATAAAGCCGCCTCGTCGTATTCCGCGGCCAGACCTTTGCGGCAGACTCGCACGCCCTGCAACCAGACATCCGTCTTTGCTGGATCGAAGTCCACGCCGGCATAGCCCGCCGCGCAGAGGATGCGGCCCCAGTTGGGATCGGAGCCCGCAATGGCGGTCTTGGTGAGATTGGAGTTCGCGATGGCCCGCCCGATCTTCGCGGCTTCGGCTTCATTGCGCGCGCCTTCGATGCGGATCTCGATGAACTTCTTCGCGCCTTCGCCGTCGCGCGCGATCTGTTTGGCAAGAGACTGGCACACCTCGCTCAACGCCGCTTGAAATGCCGCGCGATTCTTCGGGCCAACCTTAACGCCGGAAGCCCCGTTGGCGAGTACCAGCAGCGTGTCGTTGGTGCTCATGTCGCCATCGACGGTCAGGCGGTTGTAACTGGTCGCGACAGCCTGGCGGAGGGCTCTATTGAGGTCGGCGGGCGAGACCGCCGCGTCGGTCAGGATGTAGGCCAGCGTGGTGGCCATGTTCGGGCTGATCATGCCCGAGCCCTTGGTCATGCCGGCGATGCGAAAGCCGCCCGCTTCCACCGTGGCGGTCTTGCGCACGGTGTCGGTGGTGAGAATGGCGTCGGCGGCGTCGGTGAAGCGCCCGGCGGAGAGTCCTGCGATCAGGACGGGCAGGGCATTGACGATCAGGGCCGGATCGAGTTCGACGCCGATGACGCCCGTCGAGGAAGGAAGCACCTGTGCGGCGGGCACCTTCAATAGCATTGCAGCGGCGCGACTGGTGGTCAGGGCAACTTTATCGCCTGTACGCGTGGCACAGTTGGCGTTGCCGGCGTTCACCAGGATGGCGCGTGCTCGGCCTCCGGTGGCGTCGAGGTTCTTGCGGTCGAGTTTCACCGGCGCGGCTTTCACGCGGTTGGTGGTGAACACCGCCGCGGCGGAAGCCTCGGTGTCAGAGACGATCAGGGCCAGGTCTGGTTTCTCCACCTTGCGAATGCCCGCGTACAAGGCGGAGTAGCGAAACCCTTCGGGCAAGTTCACTTCGATGTCGCTCCTTCAACTCGGTCAGGACGAACGCGTCGTGGCGCACGCTTTAGCGTGCCGTGGCGGCATTCATGCCGCCATGCCGGGCGTCGACAAGCGTGTCAACGTAGCACGCTGAAGCGTACGCCACAAAGCCCGGTCGAAAGCCATTCTCAAACCCTCCGCGCCGCGGCAATAAGCTGCCGATCTGGAGATCGGCGATCCCAGGGCTTATCCCAGCATATCGTCGCCGGAGAGCCGCGTGCCGTTCAAAAATGCCGAGGCGGGCACACGCTTGCGGCCTTCCAACTGGACTTCCAGCAGTTCGAGGACTCCGCTCCCGGTTCCGGCGAGCAGACGCTTGCCGATGACGTGCATCAGGCCGGGGGGCAGTTCCTCCCCTACCATCCACTCGTGGGAGGGCACCGGGCGGCATTTCCAGAGATTGAAACGCTGGCCACGAAACGACGTCCAGGCGCCCGGCCAGGGCAGAAAGCCGCGCGAGCGATTGCAGATTTCACGCGCCGTGCTTCGCCAGTCGATCAGCCCGTCTTCTTTGCGCAGGATTCTGGCCAGAGTCGCCTCGGCGTTGACTTGAGGCGTGCGCGGGCAGGCGCCTTTTTTGAGCAGGTCCAACGTTGCGATGAGCAGATTTGCACCGATCAGCGAGAGGCGCGCGCCCAGGTCCAGAGCGTTTTCTTCGGCGCCGATGGCGGTCTCGCTCTGCAGCAGGATGTCGCCCGTGTCCAGCCCGGCGTTGATCATCATTGTGGTTACGCCGGTGGCCGTGTCGCCCGAGGCGATGGACCATTGAATCGGCGCGGCGCCACGCCAGCGCGGCAGCAGCGACGCGTGTACATTGACGATGCCCAGATGGGGCAGGTCGATGATCGCCTGCGGGATAATCTGTCCGTAGCCGACGACGACCATGGCGGCGGCGCCCATGCCCGCCAGCTCCTCGACCACTTCGGGACGGCGGACGCGTTCGGGCTGGCAGACGCGCAGCCCCAGACGCAAGGCGGCTTCCTTGACGGGCGAGAGCGCGAGCTCCTGGCCACGGCCCTTGGGGCGGTCGGGTTGCGTATAGACCGCAGCCACCTCGTGCCCGGCGGCGACGAGGGCTTCAAGAGTGGGGACAGCGAACTGGGGAGTGCCTAAGAATACAACCTTCATTGACACACGAAGGTTACCACTCGTTGGCTTTAGACAACTTGCGGATCTTGCGTTTGATGAGGTCGCGCTTCAACATGCTGACGTGGCTGATGAACAGGATGCCATTCAGATGGTCCATTTCGTGCTGGATCGCGCGCGCCAGCAACTCCTCCGCGTCGAGTTCGAAGGATTCGCCTTCGACGTTTTGAGCGCGAACACGCACTTTCATCGCGCGTGAAACGTCTTCACGGAAACCGGGGATCGAGAGGCAACCCTCTTCGCCCACCTGCTTGCCCTGCTTGTCGAGAAACTCCGGATTGATCAGCACCAGCCGGGCTGACGGGTCTTCGCCCGCGGAGGGGTCGATTACGGTCAGGCGCTGGGAGACGGCGATTTGCGGCGCGGCGAGGCCCAGCCCTTTGGCGGCGTACATCGTCTCGAACATGCTGTCGACGAGGTCGCGCAACTCGCTGGTGCCGAATTCGGTCACGGGCTGAGCCGGCGTTTCCAGGACGGGGTCGCCGTATTTGACGATTTTATAGATGGTTGCCGTTTTGCTGCCCACTCAGAATTCCTCTACCTGTTGGATGTAGCCGTCGAAGTTCCGTCGCGACTCTCTGAGGCTATCCCCTCCAAATTTATCAAGAAAGCATTGCGCGAGCACGAGGGCGACCATGGCCTCGCCGATGACGCCGGCCGCCGGCAGGACGCAGATGTCGCTGCGCTCATATGCGCCGAGAGCGGCCTCCTTAGTCTGCATGTCCACGCTTTCCAATGGTTTACGGAGAGTCGAGATGGGCTTGATCAGGCCCCGGACGACGATCTCCTGACCGTTCGAAATTCCGCCTTCGATGCCGCCGGCTTTATTCGACCCGCGCGTGAATGCGTGGCGCTCCCGGCTGTAGCCGATGGTGTCCTGCACTTTGGAGCCGAAATACGAGGCAGCCTCGTCGGCGTTGCCAATGAAGACGCCCTTCACGGCCTGCATCGACATGATGGCCTGAGCGAGTTTTCCGTCGAGCCGCGTGTCCCAGGCGATGTGCGAGCCGAGGCCGGTGGGCACGCCGTGCGCCCGCACTTCGAAGATGCCGCCCACTGTGTCGCCCGTGCGGTAAGCCTCGTCCACCACGGCCTTCATGCGCTGCTCGGCCTCGTCATCGACGCAGCCTAGCAGGATGGGTTCCTTGTGGGAGAGCGCCTCGATCTCGGCCCATTCCACTTCGCGGTCGAGCGCGGCGGAGCCGGCCTGGACGACGTGGCTCAGGACTTCGATGCCAAACTGCCGCAGGAACTGCTTCGCGAGCGCACCGGCAGCGACTCTGGCCGTGGTCTCGCGGGCGCTCGCGCGCTCCAGGATATAGCGGGCGTCGGTGAAGTCGTACTTGATCGCGCCAGCCAGGTCCGCATGGCCAGGGCGCGGGCGCGTGAGCGGCTTCTTCTTCGCGTCGCTGTCCTCAACCGATTCCACAGGAAGAACTTCGGTCCAGTTGGCCCAATCGTGGTTGCGGATGATCATCGCCACCGGAGAGCCGATGGTCTGCGAATGCCGGACGCCGGAGACGATCTCGACCTGATCGGTCTCGATCTTCATGCGTCCGCCGCGGCCGAAGCCCTGCTGGCGGCGCCAGAGTTCGCGGTTCACCTCCGCTACCGAGACAGGAACGCCGGAGGGCAGGCCCGTCAAGGTGGCGACCAGACACTCGCCGTGGGACTCGCCGGCAGTTTCGAATCTTAACATCGGGGATCACTTTCTATCCTACGGGAGTCTTGTGAAACCAGCAACTTACGTGGGGCGGCGCTCCAGAGCCCGCTCCGAACAAACTTGCGGGGCCTGGAGGCCCCGCGCGGCTCTGGAGAGCCGCCCCACAATGCACAAAGAAAAGCGCCCCGGCATGGGAACCGGGGCGCTTCGATTGTAGGATTACTCTCGAGGTTTAGAACTCGAATCGAGCGCTAACCTGTAACTGCCGGGGACCATAGAGCCCGTTGGAGGAGCCCGTCGGAGCCAGGAAGCTGGCGTTGGGGACGAGGCAGCCGTTGGTGTGACCGGCGCAAGCGCCGGAGCCGGCAGCGGTGAAGTTGTACTGCGTGGTGTTCAAGGACTGGATGTTGGTGGTATTGAAGAGGTTGAATGCCTCGCCCGCCAACCGGAGCTGGGCTTTCTCGGTCAACTTGAACGTACGCGAGAGGCGCAGGTCCACGTTGTAGAAGTTGGGCAGGTTGTAAGCGTTGCGGGCGATCCAGTTCGGACGGCCGCCGATGTTTCCGCCGGAGTTGCTGACGACGCCGCCCGTGAGACCGCCATCGGGGGCACCCGATGGGTAGCCGCTGATGGAACCTGTAATGGGCTGACCGGTAGTCATGGTCACGATCGACGACAGGGCAAAGCCGTTCACGATCAAGTCCCCAGTCTTGCTGCCGGTCTTCATGGTGGGCATCCATACGAAGCTGCCGGTGAAGCGGTGGCGCTGGTCGAGGTCCGAGGGGCCGTACTCGAGCTTGCGATTCATGGGGTCAACCGGGGAGTCGGTGCCGTAGAAAGTGCCGTACTGTCCAGGCACCTGGCCACCATCGATGGCCTTGCTGAACGTGTAGTTCAGCAGCAGCTCGAGGCCGCGGGTCATGGGCCGCTTCCAACTCAGCACCATCGCGTTGTACCAGGAGTTGACGTCTGAGTAACCGACGAGAATGACGCCTGTCGGGTCGATGCGGCTGGTGTAGAAGGGATAGTTCACCGTCTGGGCCGTCGCGCCGTTGGCGAGCACATCGTAGCTCTTGGTCGCCGTGGCCGGATTCAGATTTGAATCGATGAAAGCGGGCAGGTGGAGGCCGCGGCTGAAGACGTATTCGGCTGCCAGGCTGGTGCCCCAGGGCATCTGACGCTCGAAGGTCACTTCGCCCTCATGCACGAAGGGGTTCTGGAAATCAGGCACTAGGCCGTGGGTCAACTGCGTCGCGGCGGGCGGCGCGAATGTCGTGACTGTAGGTGTCAGCGCGCCGGGGAAGGGCGCGGTCAACGTGGGACCGGGGGCAGGGAAGATGACGTTGGGGAACGTGAGCGACGGGCACGACTTAGTCGTGCAGTTGAAAGTCTGCTGGTAGACGCCGTTCTCGACGCGGATCGCGTAGTAGGTGCTGTTCTGGGTCTTGGCGTAGAACATGCCGTAGCTCGCGCGCAGCACCGTGTCCTTGGCAACATTCCAGGCTGCTCCAAGACGCGGAGCGAAATTGGCGTGCTGGATGTTGATGGTCGAGGAATACTCGGTGGTCAGAGGGGTGGCCGTGTTCGGCTTGGGCGGCTGGGGAACGAGTTGGAGGTCATAGCGTACGCCGAGGTTCAGCGTGAGCTTCGAATTGGCCTTCCAACTGTCTTCGAGGAACCCGGCGAAATCGTTGTTATAGAAGTCGTCCTTGCCGACTCCCGTAACCGGGTCGGTAACCTGTGCGAAGGTGTTCCAATGGCGGCCGGTCAGACCGTCGCCGATGTTGGTCCCGGTGACATCCCGGATCCAGTTGGCAAAGGCCGACGAGCCGGTGTAGCCGTAGAGGCCGCCGCCTTGATAGAGATTGATCAGCAACTCGTGGATGAAGTTCATGTCGAAGCCCGCCTTCAAGGCGTGGCGTCCGTGGATGAGCGAGAACGTATCCGAGATCTGATATCGATGTTCGTCGGGGAAGGCTGGCCGCGGCAGCGCGTTGGGCATGCCGTAGCTCATGACGTTCGAGATTGAGACGCTGGGCGCCGAGGCGTTGGCGCCGGTCACTTCTAGGTCGCGGCCCCACTGGAAGCGCAGGTTGTTGACCATCGAGCTCGACAGCGTCGAGTCCCAATTGGCGACGAAGATCCGTTCCTGCGTGCGGTTGGTGCCATTGGTCGTCACCGAACTGTTGTTGTAGCTCGTGTTGGGGCTGTAAGCGTTCGGGGCATGATAGTCCATCAAGTCGAACGAGGTCGAGATGTGGTTGGCGGCGTTGATCTGGTAATCGAGCCTGGTGAAGCCAATGTCCTGGTTGGTGGCGCGCGGGAAGCTGCCGACCAAACCGCTCAGGTAGCCGTTGGCGGCGGTGCACAGCGCCGCGGAGATTCCCGCCGGGCAGGCCTGCGGATAGACCGCGCTGCTGGTGTATGTAACCGGGTTCACCTTGCGCGAGCCGTCGTAGGTCGCATAGAAGAAGAGTTTGTCTTTGAGAATCGGGCCGCTCAGGCTGCCGCCGAACTGGTTCCACTGGTGAATCGGCTGGACATAAATGCCTTGCGACTTGGGGAACGAATCGAGCGCGTTGAAGTCCGCGTTGCGGAGGTACTCGAAGACGTCGCCGTGGACGCCGTTGGTGCCTGCCTTGGTAACCGCGTTGACGACGCCGCCGGCGGCCTGGCCGAGTTCGGCGGAGTAGTTCGACGCGCTGACCTGGTACTCGCGAATCGAGTCGAGGCTATAGACGTAAGCGCCGCTCGAGGCGCGCCCGCGAGCCTCGGAGAAAAACGCCTGGTTATTGTTCGCACCGTCGACGGAGTTTTCGTTATAGAGGCCCGAGATGCCGCGATAGGAAATCAGACCGCTGCCGCCATCGGGGGCGACGTTGGGAGTAAGCAGCACGAAATTATCCCAGCGGCGGCCGGCGATCGGGAGGTTGGAGACGAGTCCCTCGCTGACCACCTGGGAAGCTTCCGTCTTTTCGGTGTCGACGACGGAGTTCGCGCCCGTGACGGTAATCGTCTGCTGGGTGGTCTTGATGACCAGATCGAAGTCGATGCTCATGGTTTGGCCGACTTGCAGGACGAGGTCCGTCCGGACTACTTCGGTCAGCCCGGTCTTGGATACGCGCACCTCATAGTGGCCAGGCTGGAGGAACGTGGCGACATAGATGCCGGCGTCACTCGTTTCCGTCTTGCGTTCAATCCCGGTGTCGGTGTTACGTAGAGCGATCGAGGCCTTAGGCACGGCAGCGCCGGAGGGGTCCTTCACGGAGCCAGTGATGGTTCCAGAACCTGCCCCTTGCGCCCAAGCGTGGCCGGACGGGAGGGTAAGAAGCGCCAGGAGGGCGAATGCCAACATGATTTGTTTCAGATGTCGGCCGAGTCGGAGATGCATGGTTTGCTCACCTTTCAAATTAGACTTGATCGAGTCTTTCTATACAAAATCGAGATTCCGGTCTGGGCCCGCATGCGGCGCCCGACGATTCCCACGTCAAGATGCGCCGCCTGGAGACCGTATTGTGAACGCAGGCCGGCGCAATCTGCTGAGCCTTGAGCAGCCCCACAACCTTGGTTTCAAAGGTGCGGCTGGTGCGCTCCTCCGCAACCACGAGTACCGCCTCCTCTCCTGCTTCAGGATTGTTAACGTCAGTGCGCAAGCTAAAGATTGTAAAGGAGATACTGCCGTTCTTGAAGCTTTAGGAGCGGTGCGCATAACGAGAAATAACGAGAGCAGAGAGGCTAACCTGAGCATGCGGTAAGAGCGTTGCATCTAGGATACCACCCGGTGATTTCACTTCGATTACGGGGGATAAGGCTATCCATGCTATGTCTTCCCCGAGCCGGTGCAGGAGCGGCTCAAGTCGCCCAGTATCAGTAGCGAACGATAGAATGGCGGCCCTTGCTGGAAACTCCAAAACGGGAAGGGGGTTCCCGTTTTTGAACGTGGAATCAAGCACTTACGGGCGAAAAGCGGTAAACGCTGCCTCTTTTGCGATTTTCGCCGCGCTCTCTTGGAAGGCGAGCGATGTTCGGCGTCGAAATCACTGGCAACTTCCCAGCTTGAGGGTCTGACTGCCAGCCTGTCGGATTCGTCTGCCGCGGCCAGAGCCTTCGCGTTTAGCGGGCTTCGCTCTGCTTGCCTGGGGGAAGGGGCAGCGACTTACGGTCCAGGCACGGCGGGGTTTGGTCGATTCCTGCCGGTGCTGCCGTGGTGCACTCCGCCATCTTTGGAACGGTGAACAGGTACAACGTTCTGCCCTCCACTTCCAACTTCTGGTCCGGCTTCCAATTCCGCAAGGGAAAACTGTGGGAGACGATGCGCGTGCCGGGAGCCAAATCGCCGAGCAGGCGCGGACGCAGTTTCTCGCGGACTGTGGGAAGCAGGAACACCGTGACGACCGAGGCCTCCGAGATCTTGACGTCGAAGAGATCCTTCTGGACGAATTGCACGCGGGGCGTGACGCCCGCTCGCCCGGCGTTGCGGCGCGCCTCGGAGATGCGCTGTGGATCAATGTCGTAGCCGACCCCACGAGCCCCGAACTCTTTGGCCGCCGCCACGATAATCCGGCCGTCGCCGCAGCCCAGATCAATCACCACATCGTTTGCACCGACGTGGGCCATCCGGAGCATCGCGGTGACCACGTTTGGCGGCGTCTGGACATAGGGGACGTCGAGGCCCTTGCCGAACTCGAGATGGTTCGCGCTCTGGCAGGCCGAGATGCAAGCGAGCGAGGCGGCCAGCAACCAAACGGTTGCATGGCAGGATTGGATTGGCGGACGACGCGCAGGAAACAGGTCCGGCCTCCCCCTGGATTGTGGTCAGCCCTCAGCTTATACCGCCCGCCAGATGCCTCGCTCGTGTTTCCATTGAGACAAAGCCACACTTTTCCACTCGTGGAGGCTAATCTAAGTGGCGCCGAGTGCCGATATCCAGAGCGAGGACCAGGCCTTGTCGGTGGTCAGAGCGGCGTGTCTGCAATGATGACGCGCATTCTTCTCCCGAAAGGAACGCCACCGGGCCGCGAAATCGAGTATTGATGGAAGAGCATGGAGTTTCTGGCATACATCGGATTCCTGGCCGCCGGGCTGCTGGCCGGATGGCTGATTGCATCGCGCAAGTCGTCTGCCGCTCAAGCTGAGTGCTCGGGATTGCGCGCGCAAATGGCCGAGAAAGAACGGGCCTTTGCCGCGAAGCAGAATGACCTGGACGTGACGCAGAAGCGGCTGGAGGATGTTTCTTTGGCGAGCAACGCGGCTCAGAACGAAGCCGCCGCGCTACGTGCGCGGCTCGTGGAAATTGAGCGCGCTCACGTCGAAAAGTTGAAGGAACTGCACGACGCTCAAGCCCGGCTTGCCGAGAGCTTTAAGGCGCTGGCCTCCGACGCCCTGCACGCCAATAATCGCCAGTTCCTGGAACTCGCCAAAGCCACTTTGGAGACCGCTCAGAAGGCTGCGGCGGTCGAACTGGAGAAGCGTGCCACGGCCGTTGAGACGCTGGTCAAGCCGATTCGCGAATCGCTCGAAAAGGTGGACAAGCACATCGGCGAGATGGAGAAGGAGCGCGTGAGCGCATACTCGGGCCTCACCGAGCAGGTCAAGTTGCTCGGCGTCGCGCAGTCGCAGTTGCAGAGCGAGACGGCGCAACTGGTGCGCGCTCTGCGGACTCCTCAAACGCGCGGCCGGTGGGGCGAAATTACGCTGCGCCGGGTAGTCGAAATGGCGGGCATGAGCGAGCATTGCGACTTCGATGAACAGGTCTCGGTGGACGGCGATGCGGGACGGCTGCGGCCCGATCTGATTGTCAAACTGCCCGGTGGGCGCGTGATTGTGGTGGATGCAAAGGTCTCGCTGAAGTCGTACCTGGATGCTCTGGAGGCGCAGGACGACGTGTCGCGCGCGGCATTGCTGATCGACCATGCGCGGCAAGTGAAGGATCATCTGACGCGGCTCGGTGCGAAGAGCTACTTCGAGCAGTTCGAGAAGACACCCGATTTTGTGGTCGCCTTCCTCCCTGGCGATCCGTTCCTCGGGGCGGCGTTCGAAAAGGATCCGTCTCTGCTGGAGTACGGCGCGGAGCGCAAAGTGCTGATCGCTACGCCAGCGACGCTCATAGCCTTGTTGAAAGCGGTGGCTTATGGCTGGCGCCAGGAATCCGTGGAAGAAAACGCGCAGAAGATCAGCGACCTTGGAAAGGAACTGTACGAGCGCATTTTGAAGCTGGCCGCGCACTTCACCGCCGTCGGCGACTCGTTGGACAAAGCCGTAAAGAGCTACAACGACGCTGTCGGGTCACTGGAGGGACGCGTTCTGGTCACCGGACGCAAGTTTCGCGAACTGAACGCAGCGAGCACGAAGGAGATCCCCGAAGCGAGCGCAGTCGAACGTGCCGTGCGGGCGATTCAGGCGCAGGAGTTGACCGCGCGATCCGGGACGGATGAATCGCTGACCAGCACTCCACCCGGAGGATGAAGCAGTTCGCATGGCGGCTTGGGCGCTCAGGCTGCGCTCGATTGGCGTGGGCAGCCCGGTATCTCCGAGTCGAGGGCGGAGGAACGGCGGACTCGGCTTCGAATGGCGACCCTCAGCGCCCTACTGCAGTACGAGCACCTCCAGACGGCTCGGCGTGGCGACCGAGTGACCGATGCGCTGCGTGGCGGGCTGGAAGTCCTCCGGCTTGGCAAACGGGATGCTTTCGACGAACCGCTGCGGGTTGCGGTCCACGACGGGGAACCATGAACTCTGCACCTGGACCATGATGCGGTGGCCCTTCCTGAAGGTGTGCAGAATGTCCGGCATGTCGTACCGGATTTCGACGAACTGTCCAGGCGGGAGCGGCTCGGGTTTCTCAAAGCTCTTCCAGAACCGGCCGCGGAAGGGCTCGCCGCGGACGAGTTGCTCGTAACCGCCCATCTGCACGTGGGCCGGGTTAGGCGATGGCGAGGGCGTAGCGTCCGGGTAGACGTCGATCAGTTTCACCACCCAATCGGAATCGGTGCCCGAGGTGGACGCCTCCAACCGCACGCCGATCGGGCCGGAGAGAGTCACGTCGTCATCGAGCGGCGGCGTCCGGTAAGTCACTACATCGGGCCGTCGTTCGGCGAATCTTTGGTCGTCGACCATGTACTCCTTTGCCATGCCGGGTGCGATGAACGATGTCGAGGGAACCGGTTTGGACGGGTCGCTAACATACTGGTCGAAGCCCTCGGACTGCTGCGGAGGATCGAATGACAGCCCGCCGTTTTGGCGCAGATAGAGCGTACGTTTCTGCGCGGCCGCGGGAGGCCAGGCATTGAACATCCGCCACTCATTGCGGCCGGTCTCGAAGACCCAGGCAACGGGCAGCTTCGGGTCGTTCCCCTCCTTGAGCCACTTTTCGAAAAACGGTGTCTCAATGGACTCCTGAAAGAACGCGGCCGAGTTCTGGCCGAACTCGACTTCGCCCAGGTGATTGCTTTCGCGGCCATGCCAGCCGCCGTGTACCCAGGGCCCCATGACGATCGACACCGGCGACTTGGGGTTGCGAGTAGATGCGTTCCGGAAGAGCTTCAGCGGGCCTTGCAAGTCTTCGGCGTCGTACCAGCCACCGACCACGAGCACCGCGGGCTGGATGTCGTGGAAGTGAGGAACCAGGCTGCGGGTCTGCCAGAAGTCGTCGTAGGCGGTATGCTTCAGCAAGTCCGTGAAGTAACGGTTGCTGTACTTGTAGTACTTTTCGTCTCCGTTCGAGAGCGGACCGAGGGCGAGGTAGAAGGCGTAACCATCCTCTGTGCCGAACTCGAACGACGACCCCCGTTCGCGCTCCGGCAGTTGCGGCTGCTTGTGTTCGCCAAAGAAGCGATAGAAACCGAAGTTCGCCGCCAGGTAGAACGCTCCATTGTGAGCGTTATCGTCGCCCAGGAAGAGGTCTACCATGGGCGCCTGCGGAGAGACGGCCTTCAACGCGGGGTGCCCTGAGAGCATGCCCGCGGCGGCGTAGAAGCCTGGGTAGGACGTACCGGTCAGTCCGGCGCGCCCATTATTGCCTGGAATGTTCTTCAGTAACCAGTCGATAGTGTCGTAGGTGTCCGTGCTCTCGTCGATTTCTTTCGGCGTGGCGTGCGTCTCGAGCTGCGGGCGCATCTCAGAAAACGTGCCCTCGCTCAGGTAGCGGCCGCGCACGTCCTGCTCTACGAAGATGTAACCCGCGTGAGCCATGGCGGGCGACGGCCCAAGCCGCGAGGGGAACTTGTCAACGCCATATGGCGACGAGCTGTAGGGAGATCTGATTAGCAGAAAAGGGTAGGTCCGCGAGGCGTCCTTGGGGGCGTACACGACGGTATAGAGCCTCACTCCATCACGCATTGGGACCCGAAACTCCTGCTTCGTGTAGTTCTCGCGGATCCAGTCGGTCCCTTGCGCAAGCGTGAGGGCCGGCAAGACGGCGATGATCAGTAAAAATTGTCGAAATTTCATTAAAAAGATAGTGTAAACAAGGCTGGGGGTACTTTGGAATCCCAGTACTATGGATTACAATCGAATCAAAGCCCACGGGGCTCTCCTCCGATGCCCCGTACCCGCTTGGGCGACCGCATCCTCCTCCAGCGGTCGCCCAACCAAATCTTCAGTTTTCTTCCCAAAGCGTTTTCTCCCCGGAAGCCCTATCCAGGTCTGGGCGCAGGCTGCTGGCATGCGGCCCGCCGCGGGCCTGCCCGGTCCATGAGATCGCAGGCGAGGCAAAGGATCGCCCGCCTTCCTCTTCCCGCTAATGCGTTAGAGGGGAAAGCAATGAACACTCGGCGAAATGGGGTGGTATGCTCCAGCCGGAGGCGCTTTTCTTGAGGACCATCATCGAGCCGTTCCGCATTAAGAGCGTGGAGCCGCTGCGCCAGACGACCGTGCAGGAACGGTCCCGGCTCATCGCCGAGGCCGGCTATAACCTCTTTCTACTGCGCGCCAACGACATCCTGATCGACCTGTTGACCGACTCGGGCACCAGCGCGATGTCTACCGAACAGTGGGCGGGCATGATGCGCGGCGACGAGAGCTACGCGGGCAGCGAGAGCTATTTCCGGCTCAAGAGCGTCGCCGAGGCCCTGATGGGTTTCAAGCACGTGATCCCCGCGCACCAGGGGCGGGCCGCAGAGCGGATTCTATTCAGCGTCCTGTGCAAACCGGGGCACATCGTTCCGAACAACACGCATTTCGACACGACGCGCGCGAACGTCGAGTTCACCGGAGCCCAGGCGGTGGACCTGCTGATGAGCGAGGCGCGCGACACGCAGACGCAATTGCCGTTCAAAGGCGACATGGACACCGAGGCGCTCGAAAGCCTGATTCAAGAGAACGGGCGCGAGCGCATCCCGCTGGTGATGGTGACCGTGACCAACAACTCGGGCGGCGGCCAACCCGTGTCGATGGCCAATCTCGAACAGGTTCGTGAGATCACGCGGAGGCACGGCATCCCGTTGTACCTCGATGCCTGCCGCTTCGCCGAGAATGCGTGGTTCATCCACGAGCGCGAGCCCGGATATGCGGATTGGTCGGCGCGGGACATCGCGCGGAAGATGTTCTCTCTTGCCGACGGCTGCACGTTCTCGGCGAAGAAGGACGCGTTCGCCAACATCGGCGGGCTGCTCTGTTCGAACGACGACCGGCTGGCGCAGCAGGAGAAAGACCTGCTGATTCTAACCGAGGGCTTTCCCACTTACGGAGGATTGGCCGGGCGCGACCTGGAAGCGATCGCCGTCGGTCTCCAGGAGATTCTCGACCCGTACTATCTCGCCTATCGCGTCGCCTCGACCGCGTATCTGGGCCGGCACATCGCCGATCATGGCGTGCCGATCGTCGAGCCGCCGGGCGGGCATGCGATCTACATCGATGCCGCGCGCATGCTGCCGCACATTCCGAGGAACCAGTTTCCGGCGCAATCCCTGGCGGTGGAACTGTACCGTCACGCGGGCATCCGCAGCGTTGAGATCGGTTCGGTCATGTTCGGCGAGCACGCACAGAACGAACTGCTGCGGCTGGCCATCCCGCGGCGCGTTTACACGCAGAGTCACATCGACTATGTCGTGGAGGCAATTCTCGAGGTCAACGAACTGAAAGACGGTCTGCGCGGATACGAGCTCGTATCGCAGCCTCAGTTTCTCAGGCATTTCAGTTGCCGATTCCGTCCGCTGGGATGATGCCGGGGCTGTAGCATGCAAGCTACGGGCGGGCTCTGGAGAGCCCGCGCGGCGCTGGAGCGCCGCCCCACACCGATGTCGCGCACCGGGAATCTCGCGGCGAGGGTGAGCCGTCCGGTAAAATGAAGGATACTCACCTTGGGATGCGACTGAGCTTAGCCATTGCCCTTCCGTTTGCCGTTCCGCTTGCCGTTCCTTTGCTGCTTGCCGTACTGGCCGCGGAGGCGACGGCGCAGCCTTCGGTTGCCGAACCCCGCCGGCTTTACAACCAGACTGATTACCGCGGCGCGCTGACCCTGGTAAAGAAACTGCCCGCGCAGAATGGAGCTGCGCTGGAACTTGCCGGCCGCTGCCGGTATTTCATGGGCGACTACAAATCCGCCATCGACGATCTGGAGAAGTCGGTTCAACTGGAGCCGGGCGTTTCCGATCATTACCTGTGGCTGGGCCGCGCCTGGGGACGCCGGGCTGAGACGAGCGTGTTCTTCATGGCCGTGAAATACGCTTCGGAGACGCGCAAGAATTTCGAGAAGGCGGTGCAGTTGAATCCGGCGAACCTGGAGGCGGTGAACGATCTGCTCTCGTTCTATCTGGACGCGCCCGGGTTTCTCGGCGGTGGCCTGGACCCGGCTACCAAGCTGACCGAGACCATTCGTCAGCATGATCCTGTCGAATACCAATGCGCTCTGGCGCAGATCTCCATCCATCGGAAGGATTTTGACGCCGCCGAGGGCCAATTACGCAAAGCTGTTGAAATGGCCCCGCGGCGCATCAACCGGCTGGTCGATCTGGCGAAGTTCCTGGCGGGCCGGGGCAAGCTGCGCGAAAGCGACGCGTTGTTCGACCAGGCGGCGGGCATCGACCCCAACGACAAGCGGCTCCTTTACGGGCGCGCCGAGACCTACATCAAGGGGAAGCGGAATCTGAGTGCGGCCAGGAAGAGCCTCGAAGCCTATCTCCAGGCGGACTTGACGCCAGACGACCCTTCGCGTGAGGACGCGCGGAAGCTGATCCAGCGCGCAGTTTCCGGTGGCGGATCGGGAGACTGACCGGCCATGTGGCCCACTTTCCCGCTTCTGCGCGAGGCTCTGAATTTCAGTTTTCAAGCGTTGTAAGCCAACAAAGTGCGGACCGCCCTGACCGCGCTGGGACTGCTGATCGGCAATGCTTCGGTGATCCTGGTGGTCACCATTTCCATAACCAGCCGCGACCTGATTCTCGACAAGATCCGCGGCATCGGTTCGAACCTCGTTTTCGCTCAGTACGACGGCGGCCCGCTGGACGCGACGCGCTACGACGCGGACTTCATCAAGCTCGGCGACGTGGATGCGGTGCGGCGCGATCTCGGCTCGCGGATCATCGCGGCCACGCCGGTACTGACCTCGAACGACCGGATGAAGATCGAGCGCAAGGAGCGCGACGTCCGCATCATCGGGTCGGACGAATACTACGCCGACGTACGCAACCTGCAGTGCGCGAAGACGTCGCACTTCGGACGGCGACGCTGTTCCTGGATCTCGAGAAAACGACGCACCAGATCGAGTTTGCGGCGCGGCAAAACGAAGCTCTGCAACGTGTCGAGGCCCAGGTGCGCTTGCGGGTAGATGAGGGCAGGGAAAAGGAGATCGAGGGCCGGCGCGCGGCTTTGAACGTGGCCCGCGCGCGGCAGCGCAGCGGCGCTCTCGAAAGTCGACGCAAGCGGATCTCGGAGTCGCTGGCGACTTTGCTCGGCCTGAGCCCGCAGGTCCGGATCGTCCCTGCGAACGAAGAACGTGCCCGACCGGTCCTGCCCGAAGGGGAAGACTCGAGCGTGCAGGTGGCGCTCAAGGACAATCCCGAACTGCGCAAGCTGGAATCCGATATCGCCGCGCGCAATCTCCAGGTGCGCGGCTTCCGCGCCATGCGTTACCCGAAAATCGATCTGGTGGCGCAGTACGGGCTCTTCGCGAAGTTCAACAACTACACCGACTACTTCCGTACTTTCCAGCGCAACAACGGCCAGCTTGGAATTTCAGTATCCTTGCCGATCTTCGCCAGTGCACAGGACGAGGCGCAGGCCGCGCAAGGCGAGATCGACGGCCGGCGGCTGCAGGCCGAACTGATCCGGGCGCGCGGACGCGTCGAGACTGAGACACGCCAGTTGTGGGAAGAGATCCGCGACGCGGAAACCGCCGAACAAATCGCACAAATGGATCTGGACCTCGCCCGCGAGCAGACGGGCCTGGTGCTGGCCCAACTCGAGGAAGGCAAAGTGACGTTGAAAGACGTCGAGATGGCGCGTTACGTGGAAAACGAGCGGTGGATGCAACTCTACGAGGCCACCTCCGGCGTGGAACGCGCCAGATTTCAGCTCCTGAAACAGACTAGAATGCTTGTTGCCGCCTTGCGTTGAACCAGGGCGGCTTGCGGCGGACGCGGCGCGGGCGGATCCTGCGCCAACGTCCTACGGCGTAGCCGTGTATTCTGTTACTGGTCACTTTTTTATGTCACTCAATCTAAGCGACAGTGAGGGTTCTATGTTTCCCCGGAATCGTAAATGGCTCTGGCTCCTGCTGACGGCGGTGCTTGCGTTTCAAGGTTGCTGGCGCGACCCGGAGACGGTGAAGCGGCGGTACGTGGCGAGCGGCGACAAGTACTTCGCGCAAGGCAAGTATAAGGAAGCGTCGCTGATGTACCGGAGCGCCTTGAAGAAAGATGCTAAGTTTGGTGAGGCCTACTCGAAGCTTGGCGAGACGGAACTCCGGCGCGGCGAGATCCGCGAGGCCATTGGCGCGCTCCGCCGCGCCGTCGACTTGCTGCCCAGGGATGAGAATCCGGCCGGCCGGCTCGCCGATATCTACCTTGCCATCTACGCCACGCCCAAGAACCATAACGCGGCTGTTCTCAAGGAGGTTCAACAACTGGCGGACCAGTTGCTGAAGCACAATCCGAACTCCTATCACGGCCAGCGCCTGACGGGATTCCTCTCCGTAGCTAACAACGATCTGCCCAAAGCCCTTGCCGCTTTCGAGAAAGCCGATCAGGTGCGTCCCAACCAACCCGATCTATTGTTCGCGATGGCCCAGACGCTCGTTCAGAACAAAGAATTGGATAAGGCCGAGACGGTGCTACGCCGGATCATCGAGAAGACCCCCCACTTCGCTCCCGCTTACGATTTCCTGATTGTCCAATACCTGAAAAACAAACGGCAGCCGGACGCCGATCAATTGATGGCGCTGAAGTTGAAGAACAATCCGAACGTCGTCGACTTCATGATCCAGCAGGCGAGTTTCTATTTCGCCACACAGCGGAGGGACCAGGCAGATTCGGTGCTGCAGTCCTTGCTCGCGAACGAGAAAGCGATGCCGGAAGGGCGCATGAAGGTGGGCGACTTTTACGCTCGCATGCGCGACTACGACAAAGCGCTCAGCGTCTTCGCCGACGGTTACAAGCGGGGTGGCCCTCAGGCCAACGACTATCACGTGAGGATGGCTCTCATCCAGATCGCTTCCGGCCGCCGGCCGGAGGCGATGCAGACGATTCAGGCCGTTCTGAAAGACGATCCCAAGAACAACAGCGCGCTCTCGTTGCGCGCCACTCTTGAGCTGGAAACCGGAGATCCCGGCAAGACGCAAGCAGCCGTAACAGATCTGCTGGCGCTGGTGAGCCGTCAGCCGAATAACCCGGTGGTGCACTACAATCTCGCTCGCGCGTACCAGTCCAGGGGAGAATTCGACGCGGCGAAGTTGCAGTACCAGGAGGCGCTGAAGCGGCCCAGATTCCTGGGGGCGCAGCTTGGAATGGCTCAGGTGTGTCTGGCCAAGGGAGAGTTTGCGCACGCCATTGAGAGCGCCGACATGGCGCTCAAGACTGATCCGTCCAGTCTGTTGGCGATGGCGCTGAAGGCCAATGCTCAGATCAATTCCGGCAACCTGATCCAGGCCCGCGCAGATCTTGAGATGGAGGTTGTTAAATTCCCCGAATCCCCGGACCTCCAGTTCCAGTTGGCGTTGATAAACTTCGCGGAACGCAAGTTCCCGGAGGCCGAGAAGATATTCCTGAAACTGCTAGGGAAATATCCCAATGATCCACGCCTGAATTTTGCGGCGGCGGACGTGTTCTTGAATACCGGACGCGGCAAGCAGGCTCTGGAGCTGCTGCAGAGTCAGTTGCAGAAAGCGCCCAATAACCAAGCCATGCGATATGCTGTGGCGTCCACAGCCCTGCGCACCAGAAACCTCCAGCTTGCCGACAGCGAGTATCGTAAGCTGATCGAAGTACAGCCGAAGAACTTTGAGCTTTATATGCGCCTGGGCGAGACCCTGCGGCAAGAGGGCCAGGTCCAGCCGGCCATCGAGATGCTGCGGCGAGGGCAAGCGCTCGCGCCGAACAATTCGATGGCCAACCTCCAACTCGGCATGACTTACGAGTCGGCCGGAATGCATCGCGAATCCGTGCCCTTCTACGAGAACGTTCTGAAGGCGGATAACAACAATCCCGTGGCGCTCAACAATCTTGCTTACCTGCTCGCCGAGGACGGGCGTGATCTGGACCGCGCGCTGACGTACGCAACCCGCGCCAAGCAACAGATGCCGAACGACGATAACGTCTCCGACACGCTCGGCTGGGTCTACATGAAAAAGAAGCTCGCCGACAACGCGCTGATGATCTTCAAGGACCTGGTGAAGCGCAACCCCACCAGCGCCCAGTACCGCTACCATCTCGGCATGGCCCTCTTCCTTAAAGGCGATCTGCCCGGCGCAAAGCAGGCTTTGCAGTCGGCCCTTACGCTGAAGCCCCAACAGGACGATGAGCCGAAGATCAAGGAGATGCTCGCCAAGCTCCACTAAGCGGCGCGGCCCGGAAGCCATGAGTTTCTACAGCCTGTCACTACAGGAGCGCCCGGTCTGAACCGCAAAGCACTCCCATTTATCGTTCCGTTCGTCGTGTTCGTGGCGTTGATTCCCGCCTCGAGTGCTCTGCGGCTGCCCGCGCGCGTGGACCTGGTGGTGAGGTTCGTTCTGCCCGCCATCGCGCTGGCTCTTTACTGGCGAAGGTTGCCAAGGTTTCGAGTGGAGCGCCCCGCCGGCAGCTTGCTGTTAGGCCTGGCTGTGTTCGTGCTCTGGGTGGCTCCCGATCTGCTGATTCCAGGGTGGCGCTCGCACTGGATTTTCCAGAACCCGGTCTTCGGCCGTTTGAACATCTCCATGCCGCCGGAGAGCCTCCGCAGTCCTTTGGATCTGACTCTGCGCGTGCTGCGGGCGACTACTGTGGTGGCTCTGGTCGAAGAGATCTTCTGGCGCGGATGGTTGATGCGCTGGCTGATCGACGACGATTTTCAGACCGTTCCAATCGGCGCCTACCGGTTTGTGGCATTCTGGGTGACCGCGGTCTTTTTTGCTGTCGAGCATGGGCCGTACTGGGAAGTCGGACTGGCGGCCGGAGTGATCTACAATTGGTGGGCCATTCGTTCGAAGAGCCTGGGCGATCTGATCCTCGCCCACGGTGTGACCAATGCGGCGCTGTCCCTGTTTGTCATTCTGACGCGGCGTTGGGAATACTGGATGTGAGGGAAGCCTCGAATTGGTACTTGAGAAGAACGTGTCACGCGACATAACCGCGGCCGTGAGCAATTGTTTGTGACGCGGGCGATCGCGTCGCCATGTTTGAACGCTGTCAGGTAAGGAGACCGGGATTGTCAGTTCTAGCCATCGACATCGGAGGGACGAAGTTTACCATCGCGCGCTTTGAGAAACCGGGCTCGGAGTGGCGGATGTCGCACCGCGCCTCGCGCGCCACGGACCGCACCGGCGGCCCTCAATGGATGACGGAGCGGATCCGTGAGATTGCCTCCGAGTGGAATGCGGACTTCGACCGGATCGGCGTCGGCTTTGGCGGGCCGGTCGATTTCGTCACGCAGAAGGTCGTCCTCTCGACGCATGTGGGTGGATGGGAAGGCTTCGATCTGGTGGAATGGCTGCGCCGGGAATTGCGCGTTCCCGTCTGCATGGACAACGACGCGAACGTTGGGGCCTTGGGCGAAGGTTTGTTTGGCGCCGGCCGCGGCTTCCGCCCGCTGTTCTACATGACCCTTTCGACAGGCATCGGCGGGGGGATACTGACGGAAAACGGCATGCTGCGCGGCGCGGATTCGTATGGCGGCGAGATCGGCCACATGACCATTCGTCCGGACGGGCCGGATTGCCTGTGCGGCGCCAACGGCTGTCTTGAACGCATGTGCTGCGGGCTGTGGCTGGAGCGGGACAACGGCCGGCCGGCCATTGAGCTGTTGCGCGATCCGGAGTTTGTGCGGCGCTACGTCATCGACTTGTCCCTGGGCCTGAAGGCCGCCATCATGTTGATCAATCCTGCCCGGATTGTCATTGGCGGCGGCATCGCGAATGCTGGAGATGCCTTGTTCGTGCCGCTGCGCGAAGAACTGCGCCGCCGGATTACCGCCTGGTCACGCGCGCGAATCGACGTCGTGCCCGCGGAGCTTGGCGACGATAGCGTGCTGTGGGGCGCGCTGGCGCTTGCTCTCGAGTCGCCAGCAGCTCAGTAGCTCAGCCAGGCATGCTCGCGCTCGACCCAGCGGACTCAAGATCCGCCGGACTTCGTTCCGTGGTGGTTCGTCCCCTTCCCGGCATCAATTAATTCCGATCTCAAAGCAGTTCCGGTCATCTTCCGAATGTGCCCGAACTGGGCCCACTGGCAATCCCAGGTTCATTGTGATCGCGCTACGCCGGGATGTTCAGTCGCACTTGTTAATCATCTCCTTGCGGCGAGGGAGCCGCCGTGCGATAACTACGTTATGCGAAGTACGCAGCACGTAGTAAATCCCGAAGCGGGCGCGGGCATGGGACACTATTCAGACCCGCCGCTGCTTGTGCTCGCCAGCCTGGCCAGTGGACCGAAGCATGGGCATGCCATGATCGAGGACATTGCAGGCATGTGCGGGACCCGTCTGGGCCCGGGGACGCTGTATGGGGCCATCGCCCGGCTGGAGCAACAAGGTTGGATAGTGCCGCTGCCACCCGAGGAACGCCGTCAGCCGTATCGCATCACGGCGGAGGGCCTGCGGGTTCTCCGCGCGAAGCTGACCACACTGCGACATTTCGCCAAAGCCGGGCTGGGGAGGCTGGAGGCCTCATGAATCGCGCAGCCGCTCACCTGCTTACGCGTCTGTATCCGCGTCGCTGGAGAGAGCGTTATGGCGCGGAGTTTGAGGCGTTTCTTGCAACTGGCCGTGGCGGCCTTCGCGCGTCCGCGAACGTCGTTTGGTCAGCACTTTTTGAGCACATCTTCCCGACCCCAGGGCTCAAGACGGATCAACAGCCCCGCTCTTTTGGCGTCATCGTGAGGCAGCCGAGCGCCTTTCTTCCACTGGCAATGTCGTTCACCGCCCTGGCGCTCGTGCTTGGTCACGTTGCATTGTTCGGCGCTGTCCGCGAGGCCGATGAGGGGGCCACTGCCCATCTCTGGCAGCTACTCATGGCTGGCCAGATGCCGGTACTGGCGTTCTTCGCGATCAAGTGGCTGCCACGGGCTCCAAGACCGACGCTAGGTGTACTTGCATTGCAAGCCGGAGCCGCGCTCGCATCCATGGCCCCCATCTTCTTTCTCAATTTGTGAATGGAGATTCGCAAGCATATGCGCGTGATCAAGACCGTGGCCTTGCTGGCACTGCTCGCCGTCGGTGGAAGCGTGGGCTTGCTTGGATTGTTATGGCTGGACCACACCAGGGAGACGACGCTGCCCGCTCCTGCAGGCCCGTTCGCGGTCGGCCGCTCAACGTACGCCTGGAGCGACGCCGCGCAAGTGGACCCAATGGCGCCGCGGCCGGGCACCAGGCGGGAGCTTTTTGCCTGGATCTGGTATCCCGCAGCGCCTCGACAACCGTCTCAGGCAATTGACTACTTACCCGCTCCCTGGCGGGCGGCTCTCAACCACCAGATTGGCACGTTGTTCGCGCACTTCCTGACGCGAGATTTATCGCAAGTCCGCGTACATAGTATTCGTGACGCCGAGGTATCGCCTCAGCAACGCTCGTATCCGGTGGTACTGATGAGAGCGGGACTTGCGGCCCTGACGACGGACTACACGGCCCTTGCCGAGGACCTGGCGAGTCACGGCTATGTGGTCGTGGGTTTCGACGCACCCTACCGGAGCCTGATTGTGGTGTTCCCCGACGGAAGGGTGATCGCGAGGGCGCCCCAGAATAACGCCGATCTCGTCAGCGGGCCTCAGCAGGAGCAACTCGCCACCAATCTGGTGCAAGCCTGGAGCGCCGACATGCGCTTTGCACTCGACCAGATCGAACGACTGAACGCTTCTGACCCCTCGGGCAAGTTCGTAGGGCGGCTCGACATGCAGCGGGTCGGAGTGTTCGGCCACTCGCTCGGTGGTGCCACAACCCTGCAGTTTTGCCATGACGATGCCCGCTGTAAGGCGGGTATCGACGTGGACGGGGCTCCTCTCGGCAGTGTCATCGGCGAAGGCGTCACTCAACCGTTTATGTTTCTCTTGAGCGACCACCGAAGCGAGTCCAATGCGGAGACCCGTCCGGTCGAAGCGAACATCCGATCCATTTACGATCGACTGCCCGGCGACCGCAGGTTGCAAATCACGATCCGAGGTGGGAATCACTACATGTTCAGCGACAACGGAGCGATGTTGAAGAGTCCGCTTGTGATGCGCTTGATGCGGGCCTTAGGCATTGTGCGCGTCGATGGCCGACGCCAAGTCGCTGTGACGGCGCACTACATCAGCGCGTTCTTCGACGTATATCTGAAGGGAGCGCCCGCTTCGAAGCTCCAGAGCCAACCTGAGTATCCGGAGATCGAATACGCGCCATGAGCACGTTGTGCCCATGGCTCAACAAAAGCGTGGACCGGGTAAGGCGATTGATTCCGTGTCGCCGCCAGCTCTGACGGAAATGCCTCGGAGCATGATACGGGAGGAAGGCAGGGATGTGGGCCCGAAGCCGTTCAGCGTTCCGGCACGACGACGATCTTGCCCACGCCGTCAGAGTATGTCTCCAGCATCTCGAAGGCCTGCTGCACTTCGTTCAATCCCATCTGGTGCGTCACCATGGGCGTGAATTGTTTGGGAAACTTCGAGAGCATTTCAACGGCGGTGTGCCCCGTATGGTTGGCGCGGCGCGAAGTGTAGAAGTTCAGTTCCTTGCGCCGGATGACGTGGAATTCGATAGGCACAAGGATTTCGGACGGCACGGCGGTCACCTGAACGCGGCCCGCGGTACGCGTCATGCGCAGGGCCTGATTGATGCTGTTCTCTTTCGCCGCGCAGTCGATCGCAAGATCGACGCCGCGCTTGTGCGTCGCGGCCATAACCTCGGCGACGGGATCGGCCTGATGCGGATCTATCGCGTCGTTGGCGCCGAGAGCGAGTGCGAGTTCGCGGCGGTGCGCGACCGGTTCAATGCACCAGATGCGGCTGAGGCCCGCGAGCTTCAAAGCGGCTATCGTGGTCAATCCGATGGGGCCGGCGCCGAAGACGGCGGCCGTCTCGCCGAGTTTCGGCTCGGCGAAATGGAACGAGTGCAGGATGATGCCGAGCGGTTCCCAGATGGTGGCCTCGGCGAAGCTCAGGTTGGCGGGGAGAGGAATCAGGCTGACCGCCGGCAGGTTGACGCGATCGCGGAAGAATCCGGGCTCTTCGGGCGAGCTCATGAACGTACCGTTCTCGCAGAGATTGTGGCGGCCCGTCATGCAGGCTTCGCAGTGGTAGCAGTAAATCGGGGCTTCCAGCGCTACGCGGTCTCCGGCTGACCAACCGGTGACGCCCGCGCCGGTCTTCAGCACAGTCCCGCACGGTTCGTGACCCAACACCATCGGGTAGCGCACCTGGGTGTAGCCCACGTGGCCTTCGGCAAAATAATGCAGATCGCTGCCGCAGATGCCGACGGCTTCCACGCGCACCTGCACCCGTCCCGGCGGAGGGTCCGGCAGGTCGTTTTCACGAAAACTGAATTGATGGGGTGCGGAAAGTTCAGCGACGGACATAACCGGATGTGACCTCAAGAGATCTGAACGTCTCGAAGCGCGGCTGCGGCAACCGCGACGCAATCCGCGCACCGCTGGCGGGATTGGCGGAACAGGGCTGGAGCCTTCGGTGCCTCTTACTTCTTGAAAAGATTGTCGAACGCGATACGCGCATCGTTGGCCGTCTTCGGCGCCGCGACTTGTTGTCCGTTGGCCAAAGGCTGACGTAGCACGGGGCCGGCCGGAGCACTGTCGCGGGCCACCGTGACGCGAGCCCGGAAGAACTCGCATTGGTTGGCCGCGTCTTTCACTGCGATGCGTTCCTTGATCGGCTTGGTGCACTGGAAGCGCGTCGATGGCTCAAACCAACTGCATTGTTTACAGCAGTGCAGGGCGGCGTTGCACTTCGGGCAATTGCCGCTGAAATCGACCCCGCTCGGGAGCGCGGTCGCGCAACTGTAGCACCTCGAGGCCGTCACGCTCTCCACGAGCCGCGGTAACCGGGGCCCCGTGACATCGATCGGCGGTTTGGGCCCCTTGGGCTTGGGCTTCCCGTCGTGTGAGGACTGGCTATCCCTTGGGCCCGAGGAATCCATATAGCCGCTTTGCCTGTATTTGCGGTCACCTTCCATGCGGGATGAACTCCTTCGCCTGTTGTGAATCGAATCGTCGCACGCTGTTCCGCGCAGGTCCGGGTTGGGCTGGAGACTCCACAACCTGATTGGTAGATGAGCGTGGAGCGACGAAGTTGATCTTGCGCGGGAAACGCTGGCACGCCCTGTCGCGGCACGCGCGGTTTCCAGCGGCTCAACTCTTTCTTACCACGCTTCGCGGCCGGAATCCACCGCATTCGTCCAAATGAGAAGTTGAATGGGTGACTGGTCCAGGCAGCCTCCGCGGGAAATCCGTGGAGCGGAGCACCCATTTCAGTCCCGTGGCTCAGGCCGCCAGGAACAGGCACGGCCAAAGGCGCGCGCCTGCCCCTCCTCAATCCCCCGAATTAACGCGCCCACTTCATCGGAGTGCGGCAAGGACGCGACAGCGGATCCTCGGTGTGGTTGGGAGCGATGCGGAGCGTATAGCCCAACCTGCCGGTCTGATGTGGGACGAACTCCCGCTCGAAGAAGAACACGCCATTCTGCTCCTTCGCGGGAGACAGAGACACGATCATCGGCTCGTCCAGCAGGCCTGTTGCTCCGACGCGGCCGGCGACGGCCTCCACGCGCACGTCCCCAGGCTGGAGCCCGTTCAGAGACGCTGCGGCACGCAGATGGACACTCTGGCCGGTGAGCAGACAGGGCCCGGTGTCCGCCGTGGCGTCTTCGATCCGAACGCCATTCCAGGCGCGGTCGACGTCTCCCACCCAGGATACCTTCTCGCGTGCCGCCTGGAACGCATCACGCCGCACCGCGGTGAAGCTCTCGTGCGCCTGGTTGTAGAGCAGGGACGTGTATTCCTGAATCATCCGCTGGCAGTTGAACTGCGGGCTGAGATTCATGAGCGACTGCTTGACGCGCTGGATCCAGGCGTTCGGCACGCCCTCCTCGCGTTGCAGGTAGTACATCGGGACG